>OHJP01001072.1_pt1 | contig 12416 bp, 14 predicted proteins | sample 1568591 | NCBI WGS metagenome assembly OHJP01 (sample SAMEA3879567, study PRJEB24766) | human gut metagenome | biome: human-associated habitat; feature: feces | place: USA | collected 1985/1987
TTCTTGTGAGGCCGGCGACGCATACGAATTATGAGACATATATTGAAAAGCACATCTATCATTCTAAGCTTGGCAGCATCCCTCTTAAAAAATTGTGCCTGGAAGATTTTATTGATTTTTTCCGTGAAAAGGAGCTTTCCGGAAGGCTGGACAAGAAGCCGGGCGGCCTTGCGCCAAAGACGCTGCGCAATATGCGCAATATGATGTCGGAAGCCTTGGCCCGTGCTGTAAACCGTCTTCAGTGGCTGGATCGCAATCCCATAGAGGGCCTGAAAACACCTAAAGTCTCTCCACCTCAAATTCAAGTGTACAGCAAATCCCATCAAACCTGTATCGAACAGGCTGCCTTGTACCATGAAGACAAAAATGCGCTTATGGTACTGATTGACCTGTATACAGGCTTACGCATCGGGGAACTGTGCGGTCTTAGCTGGATTGATTTTGGCCCGGGAAAGGAATATTTTAAGATTCGGCGTATCTTAGAGAGATTGTCGAAAAAATGGGCGGAGAATAGAAGTGAGTATCAAAGAATCTTTATGGTTGGAGGTAAAGAGGAGGGGGCCACTGCTTTATATCTTGGCCCTCCAAAAACGGAAAGCGGAAAACGAGTGGTGTATACGAACGATCAGGCGGTATTAGGCTTTAATCGGATAGAGACTTATCAGAAAAAGATGGGTTTTTACCGGCCGGATGGATTTGTGTTTGTCAACCAGAATGGAAATCCCTACGAGCCCAGAGCCTATAACAAGCTGTATCGTGACGTACTCCAGAGAGCCGGTGTGGATTATAGAAAGTTTCACACGCTCCGGCATACTTTCGCCACGCGGGCTTTTGAGTTGGCTTTTGATATTCCTACTTTGGCAGAAATTTTGGGACATGCTCAAAAGACGACTACGGAAAATATGTACGGCCATTCGTTGGATGACACAAAGAAAAGTGCTATGGCTCGCTTCAATCGCAGCGCCGGGTAAGGAATATTCGGCATAGTAAGGAGGAGACAGAATATGAGTGAATCTTGACAATAGCGGTCAGAATAGCGGTCAAATTCTTGAAAATGACGGCTGGGAATAAAAAAGCAAGCCGTGTCAGAATGAATTATCATCCAACACGGCTTGCAAAATGCATAAATTATGAAAGGAGGAGGATTCACGGAGAATTGTAGGACGCAAATAAAATAAGGAAACCCGCAAAGCAAGCAGCTATGCGGGCCGAGTGGTTGCGGGGGTAGGATTTGAACCTACGGCCTTTGGGTTATGAGCCCAACGAGCTACCAACTGCTCCACCCCGCGATATGGGAAGAATATGAAAACAAAAACGGAGAATCCTGCAAACAGGACTCTCCGCAACATGGTTGCGGAGGCTGGATTTGAACCAGCGACCTTCGGGTTATGAGCCCGACGAGCTACCGAACTGCTCCACTCCGCGATTTATAGCCCCATTTTTGGGTGCTATAATAGTATACTCTATTGTCAGAAAAAAATCAAGGCTTTTTTTTAATTTAAACTGTTTTTAAACAGCCTTTCCCAATGAGCGAACCTCATGCTTTGGATACGCTGCCGCTTTTTTTATTTTAGCAGGGGAAAAAGCAAGGCTGCGCTTTTTCCTCTTTTGAGCGCTTCGCCTACATTGAAAATAACAACACCCGGCACCCAGCAAGGCTAGTACAATCATGACGGCGCCCATAAAAAAGTTAACCGGAGCGGCGGTAAGGAAAGAGAATATCCCCATCAGCGCGCAAAGAATTTGAATCCAAAGGCTTTCCTGATCCTTTCCGTGAAATTTTTTCCAGCAATAAGCTGATGTGCCTAGTAAAAAAGCTCCCAATATATAGTTCATAGCGTTTTCTCCTTGCAGAACATTTATTTGTGGATCGTTTGTTCTGGAAATATTATAGCATATATGTTCGGTAAATTGCAAGAGGTAAATGAAAAAATCGTACATTTGTTTTGCTTTTGAGAATAAGAGGTTTGGGGAAGGAATTACAAGGAAACATAAATATTGATTATAAAAATTATTTTTTGGGGTTTTTCTTGCCAAAACCTAAAATTTGGGATAAAATATAGGAACAAAAGTTCTGCGTCTGCGGCCGGAGGCACAGATCAAAGTTATTATGGAACCTATCCTGCAAAAAGAATGAAAAGGAGCGCAAGACAAATGAAAGACCGGGATTTAATGGTTTATTTAATGAAAGAGAACATCAAGCTGCGGGAAAAGCTTCGGGAGACGGAAGAAACCTCAGATTACTGGTTCCAGGAATATCGGGAACTGAAAAAACGGAATGAGAAATAGCGGGAACCAAAGGGAAGAGCTTGCCAGAGCAGAGGCACAGTGGCTGACAGTGCCTGATTGGGAGATACCGAAGCAAAAAATTTCCTGGGAAAAGAATTTGTACAGTTTTATGGCTAAACCAAAATCAGGCCCGCCGTCAAAGCCGGAGGAATAAGCAGGCCCGGGGGACTTGCTGACGGCAGGCTTTTCCAAAAAAATGAGACCTTTCTCATTTTTACCGCTCGTCCTGCGGCCTATCGGCGTCCGATTTTCTGTATTGCTTGAGTTTTTGCTGCAGGAAGCGTACTCTTTATTCCCCGCTTCGCCCGATATCTGCGCCAAAACCTTTCACTGGCGAAACCGGGAGGCCATGTCGCCTGAGCACAAAAAGAAAGCCGCCGGAATAACTGATTCCGGCGGCTTTCCCTGTGAATAAGATTTGGAAGGAGAATGCATCTAAAATAGACACATTTTGTCGTAAGCAAATTTAAGAAACTCCCCGAGAATCTAGAATCACGGAAGCAATTTTCTTCCGGCTGGGCTCGGAAAGATCGCACAGGCACAAAATAGCGTCCTTTCGGGCGTGAAACTCCGGAATCTCCAGAGCTTGATGAAAAAAGGCAAACAGTGTCAAATAATCCATATAAAGCTGATTTGCCATGGCTGCACCGGATTGGGTGAACGTGACCGTTCCGTAAAACTCCTTTTCGATCAAATCGTCCTCCGACAAAGCGTTCAGCATTTTGGAAACACTGGGCGGCTTTAGCTTCAAGGAAGAAGCGATGTCCTTAGAGCGGATCGGCTTTCCGGTTTGCCCTAATTCATAAATTGCGAACAGATACCGTTTTTTTGCCGCGGAAAGCATGATAGACTCCTCCTCAAAGGAATACGAAGGATTAACTGCGGTGGGGCTCTTCGATTGGCGGCCCGTCCTGCGGAGAAGAGCCGCAGCGGGTACAATGAGTACAATGGGCGCAGCAGCCACCGCAGCCTTCGGATACGGTAAAACAGGAGGAGACCTCCCCATGGGATTTGCAGCTGCTGCAGCCTGCGCAGGTACCTTTCCGGAAAAGATACCGGATCGCGAAAAAATACAGCGTACCTAACAACAGGATCAGCAGACCGTTAACAATATATTCCATAAAAAGCCCTCCCCTTCTGGAATTTAACTAATCGATACGGATAACAGAGCTCATACGAATTTCTTAAGCGGCGGCACGGGCGGCCTTCAAGGCGTTTTTCCGATCGGGATTGGGACGAAACAGCAGGAACAGCATCACAATTAGAACCAGAAATGCGAAGGCAGTGCCAACCGTAAAGCCGGCTCCGGTAAACAGCAGGCCGAACTGATTGATCATCAGCGCCACGCAATAGGCCAGAACACATTGATAACCAATGGCGAACGCGGTCCATTTCGCACTGGCCATTTCACGCTTGATAGCGCCGATGGCCGCAAAGCAAGGGGCGCACAGCAGGTTAAAGGCGAGAAAAGCTGCTCTGGCTCCGGCGAAGGGCAGCATATTGCCGACAGCGGTCCACATGCCGGGATCCGCTTCGCCGGCGTCACCCAGGCCGAACAGCACACCGAAGGTACCCACTACGTTTTCCTTGGCGACCAGGCCGGAAATGGAAGCCACAGTGGACTGCCAGTTGCCGAAGCCCAGAGGCGCGAAAATAGGAGCGATAAAATTGCCGATGTAAGCGAGAATACTATAATCCATCTGGTTGACGTTGGGATCCTCCATATCCAGCAGGCCGAATACGGCGCCGCCGTCAGCCCAGCCGAAGTTGGAAAGGAACCAGATCAGGCCGCAGGCCACAAAGATCACGGTACCGGCCTTGATGATGAACGCCTTGCAGCGCTCCCACATATGGATCAGCACGCCCTTGGGGGCCGGAAGATGATACTGGGGCAGCTCCATGACAAAGGGAGCGGGGTCTCCGGCGAACATCTTAGTTTTCTTCAGGATAATACCGGAAATAATGACCGCTGCAATGCCCAGGAAGTAGAACAGGGGGGAGATCCACCAGAATTCACCGCCCATTAAGGAGCCGACCATCAAAGCGATGATGGGGAGCTTGGCGCTGCAAGGGATAAAGGTAGTAGTCATAATAGTCATGCGGCGGTCATTTTCGTTTTCGATGGTTTTGGTAGCCATTACGCCGGGAACACCGCAGCCGGAGGAAATCAGCATTGGGATAAAGCTTTTGCCGGAAAGGCCGAATTTACGGAAGATACGGTCCATAATGAAGGCGACGCGGGCCATATAGCCGCAGTCCTCCAAAATGGAGAGGAAGAAGAATAGAATAAACATTTGGGGCACAAAGCCGAGTACAGCTCCTACGCCGCCGATAATACCGTCGACAATCAGGCCGTTGAGCCAGTCCGCCGCACCGATGCTGGAAAGCCATTCTCCTACCGGCGGCTGGATCCATTCCGCGAACAGGGTATCATTGGTAAAATCGGTGACGATGGTGCCCAGACTGCTGACAGAGACATAGTAAACCACAAACATGACCGCCACGAAGATCGGCAGGGCCAGCCACCGGTTGGTGACAATCCGGTCGATTTTATCGGAGGTGGTCAGGGCCTTTTTCTTTTTGCGGACACAGGCTTTCATAACCTTCGCTATGTATTCATACCGCTCGTTGGTAATGATGCTTTCGCTGTCGTCGTCCAGTTCCTTTTCCACAGCGGCTACAATGGCCTCGATGGACTGCTTGGAGCCTTCGGGCAGCTTGACGGCTTCCAGCACCTTTTCATCCCGCTCGAACAGCTTGACAGCATACCAGCGGGCGTGGGAATCGTCTATCACGCCGTCAAGATGGGCGCCGATAGCGGCCAGGGCCTCCTCCACGGTTTTGCTGAATTCGTGCTGGGGAACAGCGGCTTTTCGGGAGCTTGCCAGGGAAATAGCCTCGGCTGCCGCCTCCCTGGAGCCTGTGCCCTTCAAGGCGCTGGTTTCTACAACCTTGCAGCCCAGGGTTTCGCCAAGCCTTTTAATATCGATTTGGTCGCCGTTTTTTTTGACCAGGTCGATCATATTCAGCGCCAGCACTACAGGGATTCCCAGTTCCAAAATTTGTGTGGTCAGGTAAAGGTTCCGCTCCAGGTTGGTGCCGTCTACCAGGTTGATGATAGCGTCAGGATGCTCGTTCATCAGGTAGTTCCGGCTGACCACCTCCTCCAGCGTGTAGGGGGATAAGGAATAAATACCAGGAAGATCCGTAATGACGACGTCTTTTTTGCCCTTTAAACGGCCCTCCTTTTTTTCTACGGTAACGCCGGGCCAGTTGCCAACGTATTGGCTGCTGCCAGTCAGGTCGTTAAACATGGTGGTTTTGCCACAGTTTGGATTGCCGGCAAGGGCGATTTTGATGCGCATGGGTTTGCCTCCTCTTTTGAAGTGTTATACAAAACTAACTCAACGAAATGGGTTATTGGTTTATTTCCAACACGGTCCAGCGGGGCCTGAAATATTCAGCCCGCCACCTGGATGTTTTCCGCTTCGCTTTTCCGGATGGAAAGCTCGTAGCCCCGGACGTTTACCTCAACCGGGTCTCCTAACGGCGCCACCTTGCGCACGTAGATCTCTGTTCCCTTGGTAATGCCCATATCCATGATCCGGCGCTTGAGGGCGCCTTCTCCGGTGAGCTTTACCACAGATACCGTTTCTCCGCATTTTACCTGCTTCAACGTTCTCATGTGAATCCTCCCTTGATTACCTGCTTCGCAGAAAATTGAATTTATCCTGTGACGACACGGGCTGCCATGGATTTGCTTACCGCGACCCGGGTGCCTTTCACACTGACGATGACGTTTCCGCCCAGCTCAGAAATGACGGTGACCTCCGCGCCCTCGATAAAGCCAAGATTGCGCAAAAATCTCTGCACCTCGTCCTTTCCGCGGATGGACAGGACTTTGACTGTTTCACCGCCGGAAACCATAGCTAAGGGAATTTGAGGCGCGGATACCATCGGATTCCTCTCCCGCTGAAATTTAGAAGAGACTGCTTGTTCACTGGTCATAACAGATACTCCCTTTCTGTTAGCGGTCACTAACACTTGAGGCCTTCTAAAGGGGTTAGCAACTACTAACCCCTTTGCATTTCTAAGTTTACATCCACTAACTGAATTTGTCAAGAACTGGGTAAGCTAAAATGGAAATTCATTTAAAAACTCAAAAATATAAGCCTCATTTAATGTAAATTGTTTATTTTGACGCCGGATCAGGAGAAATCCCATGGGAAACCTTGCTTTTCCGCAGGAAAGGCAGTAAACTGAAAATAATCCAAGCCTGCTTGACTGCTGGAGGCTCGGCGGCTTTGCCAAAGGAAAGTGTACAGGGGCGCAAGAATTTTTGGGCGCCTGAGGAACGAAAAAAGAAAAAGCTGCGGCGAACGCGGCCTGCGCAAAGGGAAAGCGCGCTGCGGCGCAGCAGGCGGAAGCCGGGAAAAGCCGTGTGAAAATGCTGAGGAGGAATACGCTTTTGGGAAATAATGCCACGGGGGGAAAGCGAAAGAATAAAACGAGGGTTTTCCGGTTCATCAGCCAACAGGGGCGAACCTCCAAGCTGGAGATTGTGTCCCGGCTGGGAATCAGTCTGCCCACCGTGCTGCAAACCCTGAAGGAACTGACAGAGGACGGCCTGATCTGGGAAATGGGAGAGTTTGAGTCCACCGGGGGCCGAAAGGCCAAGGCGCTGGCGGCTGTGAGAGGGTCGCGGTTTGCCATGGGCCTGGACATTACCCGGAACCACATCAGCCTGGTGGCGGCAGATCTTTCCGGGCGGATTCAGAGGCATATCCGGATTCCTAAGACATTCGCCCGGAGCCCGGCCTACGGGGAGTTTTTAGCAGGACTGATAAGCCGATATCGGACAGAGTGGAGGATTCCCGTGGACCGGTTTCTCGGAGTAGGGATTTCCGTTCCCGGCATCATAGACGCCCAGGGACGGATGATCCAGGATTCCCACGCCTTAGGAGTGCGGAAGATGCCTTGCGACGAGCTTTCCAAAGGCATTGAGTATCCCTGCGTATTTATGAACGACGCCAACGCGGCTGGGTTCGCGGAGCTGAGGGAAAGCTCCGACATGGAAAACGCGGTATATCTGTCCTTAAGCAACAGCGTGGGAGGGGCGTTTTTGCAGGGAAGCCGCCTCTATTTGGGCGAACATCAAAGAAGCGGCGAATTTGGTCATATGACCCTGTATCCTGGCGGCCGGGAATGCTATTGCGGGAAAAGGGGCTGTTTAGACGCTTACTGCTCCGCCCAGAGGCTTTCTTCTCTGACCGAAGGAAAGCTGGACCGCTTTTTTGAGAAGCTGCGGCAAGGGGACAAGGAGTGCGCCCAGGCTTGGGCGGGATATCAGGCGGATCTGGTGACCGCGGCTAACAGCCTGCATATGGCTTTTGACTGCGATGTGATTTTAGGCGGTTACGTGGGCGGATATCTGGAGGATTGGATTGGGGCGCTGCGAGAGTTGGCGGAGGAACGCAATCCCTTCGACGACGGCGGAACCTACCTGAAGGTGTGCCGCTACCGGGTTGAGGCTTCTGCTCTGGGGGCGGCTTTGCAGCATGTGGAGAGGTTTATCGAAGGGCTGTAGTACTACCTCTGGCTGAGAGGCGGCGTGGGAAAGCGCGGCCTGATACAGCGTGGAAAAGGGGTGGACGAGGCAGAGCCTTCTTTGCCGTCGGGTGTGCGCTGCCGCACCGGTCCGCTTCTGCCCTTGGATAAGCTTTTGTCGCGGACTAATCTGCTTGCGGCTTCAGGGAACCAACCTTGCGCAAGGTGTTTTTATCGTTTACAAACCCCGGCGGAAAATGAAAGCTGAAAGCCGCTGAAGAAGTGAATCGGGGAACCCTGATTACGCCTATGTGTTATAGGCCCATCGTCCGCGGCGCTTCCCGGCAATATGGTGTGAAGGACGTTTTAGGCTCCATTCATTCCAGGCCTGTGAATTCAATGATAAAAAACTGAAATGATCAAAATAATATCGTAAGGAGAGATTGTAATGAAAAACAGCCGAAAGATAAAAAAGAGATTTTTGGCCTTGCTAGGCTGCGCTGCCCTGGGAGCGGTCCTCGCTCCGGCGGCCCTGGCCGCGGAAGACCTGGCGGCGCCGGCTGCCGGCGACCCTTTCCGCCAGTATTTGCCTCTAATCATCGGCGTGGCGGCGGCCTGTCTGGTCATCGCCGCCGCTCTGTTGGTTTCCATTACCGCGAAAAAACGGAAGCAATCCGGTGGAAAGAGTCCTGCCCCTGATGAGGACGACTCTAAGAATGACGGCAATCAGAAAGGGCTGTAAATGAAAACAGAGCTTCGAAAGATTCCAGGTGTGGGAAAAGCCACCGAGGAGGATCTGATTCGTTTAGGGTATCCAACCATTGAATCCTTGAAGAGCGCGGACCCGGAGGAGCTTTACCGCCGGGACTGTGAAATAACGGGAACGCTCATCGATCGCTGTCAGCTGTATGTTTACCGATGCGCCGTGTATTTCGCGAAAACAGAGCATCCTGATCCGGAAAAGCTGAGATGGTGGTATTGGAAGGATCAGAAAAAGGGCGGATAAGCTTCCTGAAACAGACTTAGAGGGACCTCTTTGAGAAAACAAAGGCGGCCGATGTCTCAGCGGCGGCTTAAGCAGGCTGGGCGGCCTGCCGGTGAGAGGCTTTTTCGTTCTGTTATGAGTGTTTTGTGAGATTATTCCGCTTATATTCCTGCGGCTTTGGCACTCTGCCGGCGCCGGGGAGATCTCGCCGTGCCGCCGGCAGAGTGTGCGCGGCATAAGGCGGCTGGCAAGCAGCCTTATGGTTTATGAAAATAACGGGCAATAAGGAGAAATACTGTGATCGCGATAGTATCCCCAGCGAAAAATATGCGGACGGCCGGCCTCAAGGGCCTGGAGCTGACCCGTCCGGCTCTTTTGGAGAAAACACGCCGGCTCTTGCCGATGCTCCGGGCTTTGGAGCCCTGGGAGCTGGAAAGCCGGCTGAAAATCAACCCCCAGCTGGCGATGAAAGCCTTTTCGGACTTCCAGGAGTTTGAATCTCCCGGCGGGGAAAGCCCGGCGCTGCTGTCTTACCACGGCCTCGCGTATCAAAATTTAGAAGCGGAAAGCCTTGGCCTAGAGGATTTCGCCTTTGCGGGCGGCAGCCTTAGAATCTTAAGCGCTTTTTACGGCGTGCTGCGGCCTGGCGACGCGATCAAGCCCTACCGGCTGGAATTTCAATGCGGATTCCAGCCTGGCGGAAAAAGCCTTTACCATTTTTGGGGCGATTCTATTTACCGGGAGCTGTTCCGAAATGGGGATACGGTGATCAATTTGGCGTCCAGGGAGTATTCCAAAACCGTTTCTCCCTTTTTAAAGACAGGGGATCGGATGATTACCTGTGATTTTTTGACCTTCCGCAGGGGAAAGCTAATCACGCTGGCGGCCTTGGCAAAAATGGCCCGGGGCCGGATGGCCAGATTTTTGATCGACAACCGCATCCGAGAGCCGGAGGGCTTGCGGGAATTTTCCTGGGAGGGCTACGAGTTTTCTCCGGAGCACAGCGACGGCGAAAATTTCCGGTTTGTTCAGCGTTTTTAAGTCGGAAGCCGCCATGCCAATTCCAGAAAATTCCGGAATTGGCTCCCGGCGCCTCATATTCCAGGCCGCTGTGCATCCCGATGACCCGCCATTATATTTTAGGAGGTATTTTATGATCGAACAAGGCATGAAAGCGCCGGACTTTACCCTGGAGGATAAAGACGGAAATCAGGTAAGCCTGTCTCAGTTTTTGGAGCAGAAGGTCATTTTATATTTTTATCCCCGGGACAATACCCCGGGCTGCACCGCTCAGGCCTGCGGCTTCCGGGACGCCTATGACGAGCTTCAGGGCAAGGCGGTGGTCATCGGGGTTTCTAAGGACAGCGCCGCCTCCCATCAGAAATTCGCTCAAAAATACCAGCTGCCCTTTGTTCTGCTGTCAGATCCCCAGCGCCAGGCCATCGAGGCCTATGGGGTGTGGCAGGAGAAAAGGCTCTATGGCAAAACCAGCATGGGCGTGGCGAGAACCACCTTCCTTATTGATGAGAAAGGCGTGGTGGAGAAGGTGTTCCAGAAGGTAAAGGCCGCCGAAAACGCCCGAGAAATTCTGGACTATTTGGAAGGCTAAGGAGAGCGCTGTTTATGAACAACGGCCGGCTGTTTGAAATTCTTTATTTGCTGATGGAGGGGGAAACCGTCACCGCTTCGGCACTTGCCCGGCGGCTGGAGGTTTCCCCCAGAACCATTTACCGGGATGTAGAAGCGCTGAGCGGAGCGGGCATCCCAATCTACATGACCAAGGGAAGGGGAGGGGGAATCCGGCTTTTACCGGATTTTGTGCTGGAGAAATCCCTGTTTTCCCATCAGGAACAGGATGAAATCCTATATGCCCTGCAAAGCCTGGCGGTTACCGGCGGCCTGCAGGACAAAACGGTGCTTTCCCGAATGAGGGCGCTTTTTCAAAGAACCCCCGCCGATTGGATTGACGTGGATTTTTCAGGCTGGGGACACGGCCCGCAGGAGAGGGAAAAATTCCTGAGGATCAAACAGGCGGTTTTGGAAAGCCGGGTGCTTTCCTTTACCTATTATAGCGCCTGCGGCCAGGCCACCCGGCGGCGGGTGGAGCCTATGAAACTCCGGTTTCGGGGCTCCGCCTGGTATGTTCACGGCTTTTGCCTGGAAAAACAGGAGCTTCGCATTTTTAAGGTCAGCCGGATGGACGAATTGTCGGTGACGGAAAAATCCTTTGTCCGCCGGCCTATGGAATTACCGCCCCTGGAGGATGAAACCCAGGCTGCCGGGGAAACGCTTTCCCTGAAGCTGGAGTTTGAGCCTTACTGGGCTTACCGGGTCTATGACGAGTTCCACCAAAGCCTGGTCTCAGCGGGAGAAAACGGCAGGCTGCGGGTAGAAATTGATTTTCCTCCGGGAAGCTGGGTACTGGGATACCTGCTTTCTTTCGGCGACGGGGTCACGGTGCTTTCTCCCAAAGAACTTCAAACAGAGCTGAGAAGCCAGGGGGAAAAGCTGAAAGAAAAGTATTCTTTTCTTTTATAATATGACAGCTAGTGTCCAGTTATCTTTGCTATGATAAGCCTATCCAAACAGATAGGAGGAAAGAAAGATGGAACAAATGAAGTTTTGCCAAAGCTGCGGAATGCCCCTGCGTCAGGAAGGGGATCTCGGCACGGAGGAAAACGGGGAGAAAAGCCAGGAGTACTGCGTTTACTGCTATCAAAACGGCGCCTTTACCCAAGACTGCACCATGGAGGAAATGGTGGACGCCTGCGTCGGCTTTGCCAAGGAAGCGGCTCAGGATGGCCAGCCCGGGCTGACCAAGGAAGCGATGATGCAGTGGTTCCCCAACTTAAAACGCTGGAGAAAAGAGGATTAACCCATGCTGGAGCTGGTGCCTGCCAAGAGCATTTTGGTGAAAAGTAAAGATGCCCGGTGGTTTGGCGTCGACTACCAGATGAACCTGTACCGGGGCTGCTGCCACGGCTGCATTTACTGCGACAGCCGCAGCGAGTGCTACGGCATCGAGGAGTTTGACCGGGTGCGGGGAAAGGAAAACAGCCTTGCCCTGCTGGAGGAAGAGCTGCGGCACAAGCGGAAAACCGGGGTGGCCGGTACCGGGGCCATGAGCGACCCGTATAATCCCTATGAACGGGAGGCCCGGCTGACCCGGGGCGGGCTTCAGCTGCTGGACCAATATGGGTTCGGCGCGGCAATCGCCACCAAAAGCGCCATGATTACCCGGGATTTGGACGTGCTGCAAAGGATACAGGCCCATTCCCCCGTGGTGTGCAAAATCACCGTCACAACCTGTGACGACGATCTGTGCCGAAAAATCGAGCCGTATCCCTCGGTTTCCTCGGAGCGGCTGCGGGCGGTAAAAGCCCTTAGCGGCGCCGGGATTTTCACCGGGATTTTGCTGATGCCGGTGCTGCCCTTTTTGGAGGACGGCCTGGACAACATTTTGGGGATCGTCCGGCTGGCGGCGGAAAACGGCGCCAAATTCATTTATCCGGCCTTTGGGGTTACCCTGCGGCAAAACCAGCGGGAGTATTTCTACCGGCAGCTGGAGGAGCGGTTCCCAGGGGAAGATTTGGCG
>OHJP01001093.1_pt1 | contig 12194 bp, 10 predicted proteins | sample 1568591 | NCBI WGS metagenome assembly OHJP01 (sample SAMEA3879567, study PRJEB24766) | human gut metagenome | biome: human-associated habitat; feature: feces | place: USA | collected 1985/1987
GCCAGATCTCTGGCGGAGCGTATGGAGAGCATTGAGGGCGTCTCCTCTGCTGTACTGGGGGGAAGCGCCGGTGCAAATACAACGGCCGACGATGACGCGGAGGAGACGCCGGAGGAGCCTGTTCCCCAGGCCCAGACCTACACCGTGGAGGCGGGAGACTGCCTGTGGAACATCGCCTATGAGGTGTACGGCACCGGCACTCGCTGGACTGTGATCTACGAGGCCAACCGGGATACCATCCGTGACCCCGGCATGATCCACATCGGGCAGGTGCTGACCATCCCCGCTGCCTGAAAATGCCTGATTCATTTTTGAAAACAGCTCCCGGAGCAATCCGGGAGCTGTTTTTTTGCCTTTGTATGCGCTTGCAAGGATTTTACATAGACTTTACAGAGTCCTGGTGTCGGATTTTACTTCCGGCTGTTTATACTAAGACCGTCCCTTGAGCAACAGACATAGGAAAAGGAGTAATCTTCGATATGAAAAAAGTATTTTCGCTCTTGCTGTCCCTGACCATGGTCATGGCTCTGCTGGCCGGCTGCGGCGGTGACACCACGGCTGACGACACCACGGATGATACCGCTTCCAACGACGCCGCCCAGGAGGAGACCGCTGAGCTGAGCGGCACTGTGGCCACCGACGGCTCCACCTCCATGGAGGAGGTCATCGGCGCCCTGGGTGAGCAGTTTATGGCCGACAACTCCGGCGTGTCCGTCACCTACAACCCAACCGGTTCTGGCGCCGGCATCGAGGCCGTGTCCAACGGCAGCTGCGACATCGGCCTGGCCTCCCGCGACCTGAAGGATGACGAAACCGGCGTCAAGGCCATCACCGTGGCCAAGGACGGCATCGCCATCATCGTCAACCCCAACAACCCCGTGGCCGACCTCAGCGTGGAGCAGATCGCCCAGCTCGCCACCGGCGAGATCACCAACTGGGCCGACGTGGGCGGCACGGACGGCCAGGTGGTCTTCATGGGCCGTGAGGCCGGCTCCGGCACCCGCGACGGCTTCGAGTCCATCACCGGCACCAAGGACGCCTGCAAGTACCAGAATGAGCTGACCTCCACCGGCGAGGTGATCGCCGCCGTGGCCTCCAACCCCAACGCCATCGGCTACGCCTCCCTGTCCGCCGTGGACGAGACCGTGAAGGCCATCACCGTGGGCGGCGTGGAACCCACGGAGGAGACCGTTCTGGACGGCAGCTACGCCATCCAGCGCAACTTCAACTTCATCGTCAGTGACAGCACCCCGCTCTCCGAGGCTGCCCAGGCGTTCGTGGACTTCGCCACCTCCGCCGATGCCTCCGACCTGATCGCCGGCGCCGGCGCTGTGCCGGTAGCCGAGTAATCCGTCCCTCTCTTCCGGATCGCCCCCTCGAGCCCGAGGGGGCATTCGGCATGATTACACCATTACGAAAGGCCGGTTATTTGCCATGAAACAGAAGCTCCGACCGCTGGAAGTCTTTATGAACCTCCTGTTTTTTGTCTGCGGTCTGATCGCGGTCGTCTTTGTCCTCTTCATCAGTATCTACCTGATCGTGTCCGGCCTGCCCGCCATCCGCGAGATCGGGCTGGTGGACTTCCTCTTCGGCACCGAGTGGGCCTCCACCGCCGCCGAGCCCAAGTTCGGCATACTGCCCTTCATCCTTACCTCCATCTACGGCACCGCCGGGGCCATTGTCCTGGGCGTACCGGTGGGCTTCATGACCGCAGTGTTCCTGGCCAAGGTAGCGCCTCCCCGTCTGGCCAGCCTGGTGCGCCCGGCAGTGGATCTGCTGGCGGGCATCCCTTCCGTGGTGTACGGTCTCATCGGCATGATGGTTCTGGTGCCTGCGGTGCGGGTGGCCTTCCACCTGCCCGACGGCGCCAGCCTGTTCTGCGCCATTCTGGTGCTGGCCGTCATGATTCTGCCCTCCATCATCTCCGTATCCGAGACTGCCCTCAAGGCGGTGCCCAAGGAGTACGAGGAGGCCTCGCTGGCCCTGGGCGCCACCCATATCGAGACCGTGTTCCGGGTGAGCGTCCCGGCCGCCTCCAGTGGCATCGCCGCCTCTATCGTGCTGGGCATCGGCCGGGCCATCGGCGAAGCCATGGCGGTCATCATGGTGGCGGGCAATGTGGCCAACATGCCCGGTCTCTTCCAGTCCGTCCGCTTCCTCACCACCGCCGTGTCCAGCGAGATGGCCTACGCCTCCGGCCTGCAACGGCAGGCCCTGTTCTCCATCGCCCTGGTTCTCTTTCTCTTCATCATGCTCATCAATATTGTTCTCAATACGCTTCTCAAGCGGAAGAAGGGGTGATATACTGATATGGAAATGAAGCCTCTTTCCGGCCGGCGCAGAGCCTATGACCGGATTCTCCGCTTTCTCCTCTACTTCTGCGCCGCCCTGACCTGCGCCCTGCTGCTCTTCATCATCGGCTATATCTTCTTCAAGGGCCTGCCCCATGTCACCTGGCAGTTCCTCAGCACCCAGCCCAGCTTCATCAAGGACACCATCGGCATCCTGCCCAATATCCTCAACACGCTCTATATCATCCTGCTGTCCATGGTGATCGTACTGCCCCTGGGCGTGGGCGCCGCCATCTATCTGACGGAGTACGCCACCAACCGGCGTCTGGTGGCTGTCATCGAGTTCGCCACCGAGACCCTCACCGGCATCCCCTCCATCATCTTCGGCCTGGTGGGCATGCTCTTTTTCTGCCAGCTTCTGGGGCTTCAGGCTTCCCTGCTGGCCGGCTCGCTGACTCTGGTGATCGTCACCATCCCAACCATCATCCGCACCACCCAGGAGTCCCTCAAGACCGTCCCTCAGTCCTTCCGGGAGGCGGCCCTGGGCTTGGGCGCGGGCAAGTGGCATATGATTCGCACCGTGGTGCTCCCCTCCTCAGTGGACGGCATCGTGACGGGCTGTATTCTGGCCATCGGCCGCATTGTGGGCGAGTCGGCCGCCCTGCTCTTCACCGCGGGCATGGGCATGAGCCTGAACAACTTTTTCGGCTCGGTGGGCAACTTCATCCACTCCTCCGGCGCCTCCCTCACCGTGGCCCTGTATGTGTACGCCCGTGAGCGGGCTGAGTTCGACGTTGCCTTTGCCATCGCGGCCATTCTGATGCTGCTCACCCTGGTCATCAACCTCAGCGCCAAGCTGGTGGGCAGAACATTAAAGAAAAAATAAGGAGCCCTTACCATGGACGAAAACATCATCCTCTCCGCCAAGGGCCTTGACCTCTGGTACGGCCCCACCCAGGCCCTGAAGGGCGTGAGCATGGATATCCCCGAAAAGCAGGTGACCGCCCTCATCGGCCCCTCCGGCTGCGGCAAGTCTACCTTTCTCAAGACACTGGACCGCATGAACGACCTGGTGCCCGGCATCAAGATCACCGGCTCGGTGCAGTACCGGGGGCAGGAGATCTATGCCCCCAATGTGGACGTAACCTGGCTGCGCAAGCAGATCGGCATGGTGTTCCAGAAGCCCAACCCCTTCCCCATGTCCATCTATGACAACGTGGCCTACGGTCCCCGCACCCACGGCATCAAGAGCAAGAGCAGGCTGGACGACATCGTGGAGAAGTCCCTTCAGGGCGCGGCCATCTGGGACGAGGTAAAGGACCGCCTCAAGAAGTCGGCCCTGGGCCTGTCCGGCGGCCAGCAGCAGCGGCTGTGCATCGCCCGGGCCCTGGCGGTGGAGCCGGATATCCTGTTGATGGATGAGCCTACCTCCGCCCTGGATCCCATCTCCACCCTGAAGATCGAAGACCTGATGGAGGAGCTGAAAAAGGATTACACGGTGATCGTGGTGACGCACAATATGCAGCAGGCCGCCCGTGTGGCGGATATGACGGCATTCTTCCTGCTGGGGGAGATCATCGAGTTTGATAAAACCCAGCTGATGTTCAGCACGCCCAAGGACAAACGGACCGAGGAATATATCACCGGACGGTTTGGCTGATCGTAGACAAACCAAGCGGATTCCATTATAATAAAAGGAGAAAATTTCGAATGCCAAGAAAATATTTCGATCAAAAGCTGGCGGATTTAAACCGCAGCATGAAGGAAATGGGAGCCGTGGTGGACCGGAGAATCGGGGAAACCATGGAGGCTTTGAAAAACCTGGATAAGGACCTTGCCGCGGAGGTTGCGGGCGGAGACCGGGAGATCAACAAGGTGGAGCATGAGATTGAATCCGTATGCATGAACCTGCTGGCGCTTCAGCAGCCAATTGCCACGGACCTGCGGGTGATCGCCTCCTGCTTGAAAATTATCACCGATGTGGAGCGGGTGGCCGACCAGTGCGCCGACATCTGCGATATTATCCAGGCGGGAGAAATTCCCGCCCAGTCCAGCGTTGTGAACCATGTGGTGCAAATGCTGGAAACAGCTGGCGCGATGTTTGAAAAGGCCATGGACGCCTTTATCGCCCGGGACGTGGAGCTTGCCCGACAGGTCTGCGGCATGGATGACCAGGTGGACGCCATGTTCAGCAAGATCGTGCTGGAGGTCTGCGGCACCATCACCGAGAATCCTCAGAGCGTGATGAAGGAGGTTGACCTGATGTTCATCACCAAGTATATCGAGCGCATGGGGGACCACGCCACCAATATCGCGGAATGGGTGGTTTATATGGAAACCGGCGTTCATCCGGATTTGAACGATGGAAGGATTTAGAAGCTTAGGAGGAAACCGATTTGCCAGATTTAGTTTATATTGCCGATGACGAACCGAATATCAGAAAGCTGGCGGCCCTGGCGCTGAAGGATTCCGGCTTTGAGACCCAGGAGTTTGCCGACGGGGTGTCCTTAATGGCGGCTGTCCGAGTGCGAAAGCCCGACGCCATTGTGCTGGATTGGATGATGCCGCCTCCCGACGGTCTGGCGGTATGTCATAAAATCAGGGCCGATGAAAGCACCAGGCCCATCCCGATTTTGATGCTCACTGCACGGGGCGAGGAAGTCGACCGGGTGCTGGGATTGGAAATGGGCGCGGATGATTACATTACCAAGCCCTTCAGCGTGAAAGAGCTCTGCGCCCGGGTTCGGGCGGTGATCCGCCGCAAGGAGTATTTATCCCCGGTGCAGGATGAGATCCTGGCCTGCGGGCCGATTTCTGTCAATACGGCGGCCCGGCGCTGCCTGAAAAACGGGGAGCCGGTTGAGCTGACGATGAAGGAATTTGACCTTTTGGTCATGCTGATGCGGAACGCGGGCCGGGTGCTGACCCGGGACGCCTTGCTGGATAAGGTGTGGGGGCTGGAATATTTCGGGGATGCCCGCACCGTGGATGTGCATATCCGCTATCTAAGGCAGAAAATCGAGGACGAACCGGATAACCCAAGGCTTGTGGTCACCCTGAGAGGGGTGGGCTACCGGTTTGCCTCCGCCGAAGACTTGAAATAGCTTTGTACCCTAACAGGAAAGGGAGTGCGCCGTCCAGACCGAAGGGAATAAAGAGTGAAGGGCGGGGAAGCCCAGGAACGGAAGGGAATTTCCCGCCTTTCGCCTAACCCGGCGCGAGCGGGCGGCAGACTGTTCCAATGGGCGGGAAACTATGATTGATGGGAAAAGGGGGAAGCTACCTTGCAGAAGCGCTTGGTGCTGATCAACGTGGGGGTGGTAATCATCGGCTTGATCGCCGCGGCCTTGCTGGCTATGCCCCTGGTGCGGAACCTGTATCTGGAGGAGTTTCACCGGACCTTGGACTCCGCTGTGATGCTTCTTACTACCGACGGCGATGAAATTCAGGAGGATCCGGAGGCCTTTGTCCAGCGGAAGCGGGAGGCCTTGCAGCAGGCGGGCCAGGATATCCGCCTGACAGTAATTACATTGGACGGCCAGGTGATTGGGGAAACCAGCAAGGACAATCCCACCGGCATCAATCCGGAGAATGAGAACCATCTGGGCCGGCCGGAGGTGCAGGAGGCGCTGCAAAGCGGCGTGGGCTTTGATACAAGAAAATCGGAAAGCACAGGAGAAACCTACCTTTATGAGGCCAGAGTACTGGGAGATTATGTCCTGCGGGCGGCGATGCCTGTGACCGAGATGGACGAGGCCACCCGAAAGCTGAGCCTCTTCATGCTGGCGGGAGTCTGCTTGGGGGGAGCTATTGTGGCGGTGGTATCCGTTGTCAGCTCCCGGAACATTGTGCGCCCAATGCTTCGGCTCACCGAGGCCACCCGAAAGGTCGCGGCCGGTGATTTCGAGAGCCGGGTACCGGAGCACTACCCCAATGAAATCGGCCAGCTGGCCCAATCCTTTAACCGGATGGCGGATCAGACCCAAAAGGCGTTCTCCGAGCTGACAGAGCAGGGCCATCAGCTGGAGGCGGTGCTTCAGGGAATGGACGACGGCGTGCTGGCGGTAGACCAGTACGACAATATTCTGCTGTTTAACGAGCGGGTAAAGGCGCTGCTGCAAAATAGCGGACTGAAAATTGGAGAAAAGCTGGACGGCTCCATCGTGCTGTCCCAGCTCGCCGGATACCTCAGAGAGGCCCTCGAGACCGACAGCGTGGTTCGTAAGGAAATTAAGCTGTCCAACCCGGAGCGGATTATGACTGTGTACGCCGCGCCCTTAAACGCGGAGGATGCAAAGGATGGCGGCCTGCTGGTGCTTTCCGATGTGACGGAAGTGAGAAAGCTTCAGCAGCTGAGAAGCGAGTTTGTAGCCAATGTGACCCATGAGCTGAAAACGCCCCTGACCTCGATTCGAGGGTTTATTGAGCTTTTAAAATCCGGCGACCGGGATGAGGAAACCCGTCAGTATTTTTATGACGTGCTGGATATTGAGGCGGAGCGCCTTCATCATCTGATCGACGATATGCTGGTGCTTTCCCAGATTGAAAACGCTAAGGATGACGTTCAGACGGTGCCTTGCAATTTAAATCAGGAAATCGAAACTGTGCTTCGGCGGGCGAAGCCCATCGCTGAAAAAAACGGTATTGTGCTGCGGCTGGAGGCGGAAGAGGCGTTTTTGGTGGCATCCTCGCCTACCAGGCTGCAGCAGCTTTTTGGGAACCTGGTGGAAAACGCGATCAAATACAATAAGCCCCAGGGGAGGGTAACGGTGACCTTGCAGCGTCAGCGGAATATGGTGCTGGTCAAGGTCAAGGATACCGGCATCGGGATTCCGCAGGAGCACCTGCCCCGGCTGTTCGAGCGGTTCTACCGGGTGGATTCCAGCCGCTCCCGCGAAATCGGCGGCACCGGCTTGGGCTTGTCTATCGTGAAGCATTTGGCCGGCCTGTACCACGGCGACGTCAGCGTGGAAAGCGTGGTAGGGGAGGGATCGGTGTTCACCGTCAGGCTGCCCTTATTAGAAGGGTAGGATAAAACGGTATTAAACAGCCTGCCTGCCGGGTAAAAAGGGACCCAGTGCTTATGCAGAGGGTGAAGCTGAAACGGCCGAAAGGGCGCTGTGCCAAAGAGTGCAGCGCCCTTTTTATATGAGCCGCTTATTGTTTGTCACAGAAAAAGGCCGTTTTTCCTAGACGGCAAAAAGCTTTCGCGGAAGAATGGGAAGAGGTGCCGCCGTTATGCGGCGGCTATACACTTAAGGCAAAACAGAGCCGGCGCGCCGGCTCTGTTTTACATTCTTCGGGAGTTTTTGGGAGGCGTTTTGACCGTCTCAGGTGGATTTTATCAGTTCACATATTTTTTACAAAATACAGGTCAAAATAAATCGCTTGGTACCTTGCAATTTAAAATTTTATCCACTATAATATGCATAATGCATTCTGAAAGGGAGGAAGAAGCATGATGCCGGGAAGGATCACCGGGCCGATGCCGGAAAGGATCATTGAATATCTGGGGGCCTGCGGGCGCTTTCTGCACTATAAAATGGGCGAAAAGGCGGGACGAAGACGCATTTTCACCATTTTGAGCAAGGCAAAGGAGCTGCCTCAGCGGGAGCTGCAGGATATTCTGGGAATTTGCTCCGGCTCGCTCAGCGAAATCCTGGCGAAGATGGAGGCCGACGGCTTTTTGGAAAAGGCCAAGAGCAAAACCGACGGCAGGCAGCTGAATCTGCGGCTGACGGAAGCCGGCAAAAAGGAAGCTGTGGAGCAGGAAAAGGACTACCAGCGCAGAGTTCGGAGGATGGTAGCCTGCCTTTCCAGGGAAGAACAGGAGAGCCTCCTGAAAATGCTGACGGCCCTAGCGGAATGCTGGTGGGATTTGGATCAAAATAGGGAAGAACAGGGGGCCATAGTTTCCGGAGACAGCGGGAACGGAAAAAGAAGCAGCGAGTAATGTTTATCATTTTGGTATGCGGGTAAGCATTGCTCTCCTTTTATTCAAGATTGGAAAGAGGGAATGATATGACATGATAAGAGAGCTGGCAAAAAGTATCCGAGAATACAAAAAAGTATCGATCATGACGCCGATTTTGGTTTCCATGGAGGTGGTCATGGAGTGCTTGATTCCATTTATCATCGCCAACCTGGTCAATCAGATTAAGGCGGGCTGTGAGTTTCAGGTTATCGCCGTTTATGGCCTGGTGCTGGTATTAATGGCGGGGATTTCTCTGCTGTTCGGCGCATGGGCGGGAAATACCTGCTCTACGGCCTCCTGCGGGCTGGCCAAAAATCTGAGAAAGGATATGTTTTATAATATTCAGAATTTCTCCTTTGAGAATATTGATAAATTTTCCGCGTCATCCCTAGTCACCAGGCTGACCACCGACGTTACCAATGTGCAGATGGCCTATATGATGATTATCCGCATCGCCATCCGCTGCCCGCTGATGCTGATTTTCGCCTTTATTATGGCCTTTGTCATGGGCGGTAAAATGGCGGCGATTTTTCTGTTCGTGGTGCCGGTGCTGGGCTTTGGCTTGTTCCTGGTGATCCGCAGGGTGATGCCGCTTTTCAGAAGGGTGTTCAAAAAATACGACGCCCTGAACAGCTCGATCCAAGAGAATGTCAAGGGCATCCGTGTGGTAAAGTCTTTTGTGCGGGAGGATTATGAAAAGGAAAAATTCGACCGTGCGGCGGAAGATGTGTGCAGCGATTTTACCCGCGCCGAGCGGATCCTGGCCATCAATAACCCGCTGATGCAGTTCTGTGTTTACGCGGTAATGGTGTTTGTGCTGTCCTTTGGCTCGTATACCGTCATCACCTCACGGGGGATTGATCTGGATGTGGGACAGCTTTCCGCCCTTTTGACCTACAGCTTTATGATCCTGATGAGCCTGATGATGATTTCCATGGTGTTCGTAATGATCACCATGGCGGAGGAATCGGGAAAAAGAATCGCGGAGGTGCTGACCGAGGGCAGTACTCTTCATAACCCGGAAAACCCCGTTTATGACGTAAAGGACGGTTCTGTGGATTTCGATCAGGTCAGCTTCAAATATTCCCAAGCCGCTGAGCGGATGGCCCTTGCCGATATCGACTTGCATATCAGGTCCGGTGAAACCATCGGCATCATTGGAGGCACCGGCTCATCCAAATCCTCCTTGGTGCAGCTGATCTCCCGGCTGTACGACGCCACCGAGGGCCGGGTTCGTGTGGGAGGCGTGGATGTGAAGGATTACGACCTGGAGACTCTGAGAAATCAGGTGGCCATGGTGCTGCAAAAGAACGTGCTGTTCTCCGGTACCATTAAGGAAAACCTCCGGTGGGGCAGCGAAAGCGCAACCGACGAGGAACTGGTTCACGCCTGTAAGCTTGCCCAGGCGGATGAATTTGTCTCTCAGTTCCCGGACGGATACGACACCTATATCGAACAGGGAGGCACCAATGTGTCCGGCGGGCAGAAGCAGCGCCTCTGTATTGCCCGGGCCTTGCTTAAGAAGCCGAAGATCTTGATTTTAGACGACTCCACCAGCGCGGTGGATACCAAAACAGACGCCCTGATCCGCAAGGCTATGCGGGAATTTATTCCGGAAACCACGAAAATCATTATTGCCCAGCGCACCGCCTCGGTGGAGGACGCGGACCGGATCATCGTCATGGAGGGCGGCAGGATCAACGGTATCGGCACTCATCGGGAGCTGATGGAAAATAATGAAATTTACCGGGAAATTTATACCTCTCAGAATAAGGCAGGTGATCAAGATGCGTAAGCAGGAAAAATCTCAGGGTACCGTAAAGCGTCTGATCAAAACCTTGTTTGGCTTTTATCCTAGAATGCTGCCCCTTACCCTTGTTTGCATTGTGTTCAGCGCTTTGATTACTTCCATTCCGGCGGTCTTTATGCAAAACGTGATCGCCCTGATCGAAACCAGCTGGCAAAGCGGCGACTGGAACGCGGTGGGAGGGCAGATCCTTTCCCTGGTGGGAATTTTGGTGTTGTTTTACGTCCTCTCCCTGGCGTCCACGACCCTGTTCACCCAGTTGATGGCGGTAATTACCCAGGGCTCCCTGGAAAAGATGCGGGAGAAGATGTTCAATACCATGCAGGAGCTGCCCATCAAGTATTTCGACCAGAACAACCACGGCGACATTATGAGCTATTATACCAACGATATCGATACCCTCCGCCAGATGATTTCCCAAAGCTTTCCCCAGCTGCTGACCACGGTAATCACATCTCTGACGGTGTTTTGCATCATGATCTACTATTGCGTATGGCTGGCCATCGTGGTGGTAGCCGGAGTTGCCGTTATGCTGCTGATTACCAAAAAAATCGGCGGAAGCTCCGCCAGGCACTTTATCCGCCAGCAGCAGGCCCTGGGCAAAGAAGAGGGCTTTATCGAGGAAATGATCAACGGCCAAAAGGTGGTCAAGGTGTTCTGTCATGAGGATCAGAGCAAGGCGGACTTTGACAAGATCAACGACCATCTTTTCAAAGAATCAGAGACCGCCAATAAATACGCCAATACGTTAGGCCCAATTTTGAATAACATCGGCAATGTACTGTATGTGGTGGTGGCTCTGGCAGGCGGCCTGTTGTTGCTTTCCGGGGTTCCCAACCTGAGCGTTTCCGGCCTGGCCGTCAGCATCAGCGTGGTGGTTCCTTTCCTGAATATGACCAAACAGTTTGCCGGCGGCATCGGCCAGGTTTCCCATCAGATCAACGCGGTAGTGATGGGGATCGCCGGCGCGGAGCGTATTTTTGCCCTGCTGGACCAGAAGCCGGAAATCGATCACGGGTATGTGACCCTGGTTCAGGTGAAGGAAGAAAACGGCAAGCTGGTGGAGACCAGCGAACGCACCGGCAAGTGGGCCTGGAAGCATCCCCACAAGGCGGATGGAACCGTCACCTACACCCGGCTTACCGGTGATGTGCGGCTGATGGATGTGGATTTCGGCTATGAGGAAAACAAGACGGTTCTTCATAATATCACCCTTTATGCCGAGCCGGGGCAAAAGGTGGCCTTTGTAGGCGCCACCGGCGCGGGGAAAACCACCATAACCAACCTGCTGAACCGGTTTTACGATATCGCCGACGGTAAAATCCGTTACGACGGCATCAACATCAATAAGATCAGGAAATCCGACCTGCGCAGGGCCCTGGGTGTGGTGCTGCAGGATACCAACCTGTTTACCGGCACGGTGCTGGACAATATACGCTACGGCCGTCTGGACGCCACTGACGAGGAGTGTATCGCCGCCGCCAAGCGGGTGGACGCGGACGACTTTATCACCAGGCTTCCCCAGGGCTACCATACGGTGCTCACCGGCAACGGCAGCAACCTTTCTCAGGGCCAGCGCCAGCTGCTGGCTATCGCCAGGGCCGCCGTGGCGGATCCGCCGGTGATGATTCTGGATGAGGCAACCTCGTCCATCGACACCCGCACAGAGGCCATTGTCCAGCGGGGGATGGATGCCCTGATGCAGGGGCGGACGGTATTTGTCATCGCCCACCGCCTGTCTACGGTAAAGAATTCCGACGTCATTATGGTTCTGGACCATGGCAGGATTATCGAACGCGGCACCCATGAAAAGCTGATTGAGGAAAAAGGAAAATATTATCAGCTTTATACCGGGGCCTTTGAGCTAGAGTAAAGGAGGAATCAGCCTTGGAAGCAATCGAAGCGATTATGACCAGGACCAGCGTAAGGAATTTTACTCAGCGGTCCGTCAGCGACAAAGACCTGGAGACCATTCTAAAGGCGGGTATGAGCGGGCCCAGCTGCGTCAACGCCCGGCAATGGTCGTTTGTGGTGGTCAGAAACAAGGAAACCCTTCAGAAAATGGCGGAAGTCAACGGTCAATACGCTTGGCCGCTGAAGGGCGCTGATGTGGGAATTTTAG
>OHJP01001095.1_pt1 | contig 12192 bp, 10 predicted proteins | sample 1568591 | NCBI WGS metagenome assembly OHJP01 (sample SAMEA3879567, study PRJEB24766) | human gut metagenome | biome: human-associated habitat; feature: feces | place: USA | collected 1985/1987
GAAGATTGCAGAATGCGGACTTCCGGTTGTCGTGATGGACAGAAAGCTTTCTGAGGGACGGGAAATCGCATTTATCGAATCAGATCATTACAAAGGCGGAAAACTTGCGGCAGAGCATCTGATTGAATGCGGCTGTCAGCATATTGTGTGCCTGCGGGGACCGATGAAGTTTTCCAGCGGGCAGCAGCGTTATCAGGGATATGAGGATGTGTGCAGAAAGTATGGAAGAAAAGCTGTCTGGATCGACTGTGATTATGATTACGATGCCGGACTTGCGGCAGCAGAAGAACTGATTCGCAGATACCCGGATACCGATGGAATCCTGGCGAGCAATGACATGGCGGCAATGGCAGTCTATAAGGTGCTTCATCAGAACGGGCGAAGAGTCCCGGAAGATGTACAGCTGGTCGGATTTGACAATATTGAGTTCAGCAGGAGAATGACACCGGAGCTGACGACCATTTCCCAGCCCATTGAAGAAATGGGAAAACTGGCAGTACAGATGATCATCCATCATGGAGAAGAGATTTCGTATCAGAAAGAAAATATATTTGATGTTGAGCTGATCAGGCGTCAGACGACGAAAAAGAAAGGAGAAGCAGAATGAAACTGGCAGTAGTAGGAAGCATTAACATGGATATGACGGTGACCGCAGAGCGGATTCCGCTAAAAGGGGAGACACTTCGAGGAGACAGCCTTCATTATATTCCGGGAGGGAAAGGTGCGAATCAGGCGGTTGCTATGGCAAAGCTCGGAGCAAAAGTGGAGATGTTCGGATGTGTTGGAGATGACGCAAATGGTACCCGGTTATTGGAGAATTTCAAGAAAGTCGGTGTAGAGACGGGACATATCAAGGTTTTAGAGGGAGTTCCGACAGGGATTGCTATGATCACAGTCGGAGAAAATGACAATACGATCATCGTGGTTCCGGGAGCAAACGGGAAAGTGGACAGAGATTATATTGACAGGATCAAAGAGGAGCTGAAGACTTTTGATATGGTTGTGCTGCAGCAGGAGATTCCGCTGGATACGGTGTATTATGTTGTAGATTTCTGTTATGACAATCAGATTCCGGTAGTGTTAAATCCGGCTCCGGCGTCAAACGTTCCGTTGGAAGTGATCGAAAAAGTGACGTATGTAACACCAAATGAACATGAAGCGGTCCTGATTTTTGGAGAGGAGTATTCTACAGAGGACTTGTTAAGAGAGTATCCGGAAAAACTGATCATCACACAGGGCTCCAGAGGTGTGATTACTTGTTTGAAGAATGGAGAAATCTTGAGTGTACCGGCGAGAAAAGCGAATGTGGCAGATACGACCGGGGCAGGAGATACGTTAAACGGTGCATTTGCCCTGCAGAGAGCAAAAGGAGCGGATATGGAGACAGCACTTCGGTATGCGAATGTGGCAGCCAGCTTATCCACAGAAAAATTCGGGGCACAGAGCGGAATGCCGATGGCACAGGAAGTCGAAGAAGAATTGGAAAAACTGGGAGGAAGAGCATGAAACGACAGGGGATTTTAAACAGTGATATTTCCAGAGTGTTGTCTTATATGGGACATACGGACACAATCTGTATCGGAGACTGTGGACTGCCGATCCCGGATGAGACAGAACGGATCGATCTGGCCGTAAAATTCGGACAGCCGTCTTTTATGGATGTGTTGGAAGAAGTAGGGGCAGATATGAAAGTAGAGAAGATCATACTGGCAGAGGAGATGAAACTTCAGAATCCGGAGATACTCCGTCAGATCGAACAATTTTTTGCAAAGCATGAAACGGGTTTCAAACCAGAGATACAATTTGTTTTGCACAGCGATCTGAAAAAAATGACAAAAACATGCAAGGCAGTTATTCGAACCGGAGAGACAACGCCTTATGCAAATATTATTTTACAGTCGGGTTGTATTTTCTAAGAGAGGAGAACAGCTTATGGAAATTGAAATGAGAGGGATCAACAAGTCTTTTGGGAACAATGCCGTGTTGAACAATGCCGGATTTGTACTCAGTACCGGAGAAATTCATGCACTGATGGGAGAAAACGGTGCGGGAAAATCGACGTTGATGAAGATTTTGACAGGTGTTTATACAAAAGATGTGGGGCAGGTGATCGTGGACGGACAGGAAGTCTGCTACAAAAATGCCAGAGAAGCAGAAAAAGCAGGGATTGTATTTATCCATCAGGAACTGAACGTGTTATTTGATCTGACAGTAGAAGAAAATATGTTTCTCGGCAAAGAAATCAAAAAGAAGTGCGGTGTATGTGACAAAAAAGCAATGCGCCGGGAAGTAGAAAAAATCTTGAAACGCCTTGGAGTAGAGATCGATCCGGGACAGCGGATGGAAGAGCTTTCCGTAGGACAGCAGCAGATGGTTGAGATTGCAAAGGCGCTGATGGTAAATGCAAAGGTGATCATCATGGATGAGCCGACGGCAGCACTGACACAGAGTGAGACGAGAGTACTGTTTGAGGCTGCAAACGCGCTGCGTGAAAGGGGTGTCTCCATTGTGTATATCTCGCACCGGATGGAAGAGATTTTTGAACTGTGCGACCGGATTACGATCCTGAGGGATGGAACTTATATCGACACAAAGAAGATTTCTGAGACAGACATGAATGATGTAGTCAAAATGATGATCGGAAGAGAGATTGGAGAGCGGTATCCGCAGCGGAACGTAAGCATCGGTAATCGTGTTCTGGAAGTAAAAAATCTGACCTGTCCGGGCGTATTTGAAAAGGTTTCTTTTGAAGTGCATGCAGGGGAAGTGCTGGGAGTATCCGGGCTGATGGGAGCCGGAAGAACGGAGATTATGCAGGCAATCTTCGGAAATATGCCGCATGTGACGGGAGAGATTTTTCTGAATGGAAAACAGATCGAGAACAAAACGCCGAAACAGGCAATGAAAAACGGAATCGGATTTATCACAGAAGACCGGAAAGTAGAAGGGCTGATGCTGGAAGAGAGCATTATGAAAAATATTTCTCTCGCAAATCTGAAGCGTATTTCCAGACACGGGGTGATCCAGAGAGAGAAAGAAAAAGAGCTGGTCAAAAAGGGGATCGAGGAGTTACATATCCGGTGTTTTGGACCGCAGCATGAATGTAATAACTTAAGCGGTGGAAACCAGCAGAAGGTTGTATTTGCAAAATGGATGTACACGAATCCGAAAGTGCTGATTCTGGATGAACCAACCCGCGGTGTGGATATTGGGGCAAAAAAGGAAATCTACAGTATTATCAATGATCTTGCCGCAAAGGGAGTGGCGATCATTATGGTATCTTCCGAACTGCCGGAAGTGCTCGGAATGTCTGACCGGGTAATGGTAGTAAGAGAAGGTCTGGTGAGAGGATTTTTAAGCAAAGAAGAGGCAAATCAGGAAAATATTATGATTCTGGCGACAGGAGGAAATCTCAATGAATAAGAAAAAAGCGGCAAATTATATACAAGATCTGGGAGCGCTGATCGCGCTTGTATTGTTAATTGTTGTGATCGGAGCGATCAGTCCGGAATTCCGGACAGTGGGGAACTTCTTATCACTGCTTCGACAGTCTTCTATTAACGGGCTCATCGCATTTGGTATGACTTGTGTCATTCTGACAGGCGGGATTGACCTGTCTGTAGGTTCGGTACTTGCTCTGACGACGGCATTGTGTGCAGGATTTATTTCAGGCGGAATGCCGGTGGGACTGGCAATGATCCTGGCGCTGGTGATCGGAACCGGATTTGGATGTATCAGTGGATTTCTTGTAACAAAAGGCAGATTACAGCCCTTTATTGCAACGTTGATTACAATGACCGTGTTCCGTGGACTGACGATGATCTATATGGATGGAAAACCGATCTCCAACCTGGGAGACAGCTTTACACTGAAAGTGGTAGGAAAAGGAAACTTTTATCACATTCCGATTCCGGTCATCTTGTTTTTACTGATTTTTGTGATCTTCTTATTCGTACTGCAGAAAACAACTTTCGGACGTCATATTTATGCGACAGGAAGCAATGCAAAAGCAGCCAATCTGGCAGGAGTCAATATTGACTGCACAAAACTGGCAGCTTATGCGATTTCCGGATGTATGGCTGCACTTTCCGGGTTGATTTTATTATCCCGTCTTGGTTCTGCACAGCCGACACTGGGCGAGGGCTATGAGCTGGATGCGATCGCAGCCGTAGCACTTGGCGGAACGAGTATGAATGGCGGACGTGGAAAGATCTGGGGAACGTTTATCGGCGTTCTGATCATTGCAGTACTGAACAATGGACTGAATATTCTGGGTGTATCTTCCTATTATCAGGATGTGGTAAAAGGAATTGTAATTTTGATCGCGGTATTGTCTGACAGAAGACGATAAGAGAGGAGAATACGGTATGAGAATGAAGAGATTTGTAAGTGTACTGGCTGCGGCAGTTATGGTGTTTGGTGTGACCGGCTGTAATGCGATTACGATTGACGGAGAAACAGAAAACGTATCCGGAGAAGCGGCAGGAAATGGAAGTATCGGATTTTCTGTCTCTACATTAAATAACCCATTCTTTGTCACATTAAGTGAAGGTGCAAAAGAAAAGGCAAAAACAGAAGGGGAAAAACTGATCGTGGTAGACGCCGGGGATGACGCGGCAAAACAGACCAGCGATATCGAAGATCTGATTTCAAAAAATATCAGTGTCCTGATCGTAAATCCGGTGGATTCCGATGCAGTTGCACCGGCAGTGAAGGATGCGGTTTCAAGAGGAATTAAAGTGATCTCAGTAGACCGCGGTGTAAACGGAGTAGACGTAGACTGTGCCATTGCTTCTGACAATGTGGAAGGTGCGAAAATGGCAACAGAATATATGGTATCACTTCTTGGAGAAAATGCAAAAGTAGCAGAACTGGAGGGCGTTTCCGGAGCCAGTGCAACGATCGAGCGAGGAAAAGGATTCCATTTGGTGGCAGATAAAAAGCTGAATGTTGTTTCCAAACAGACCGCGAACTTCAATCGTTCTGAGGGAATGAGTGTTATGGAAAATATGCTGCAGGCAAATTCCGCAATTCAGGGTGTATTTGCACATAACGATGAGATGGCACTTGGAGCAGTGGAAGCAGTTGGAAACAAGAAAATCCTGGTGGTTGGTTTTGATGCGACAGACGATGCAGTCGCAGCAGTCAAAGCAGGAAAAATGGCAGCAACTGTGGCACAGAAACCGAATCTGATGGGAGAGACAGCAGTTGAGACCGCGATTCAGATTTTGCAGGGTGAAACAGTGGAAAAAACCATCCCGGTGGAAGTGGAGCTGATTACAAAAGAGAGTGTGAAATAAAAGAAAATCGTAAAAATCGTCTTTTGCTTGAGGAAAGTAAAAGGCGATTTTTTATGGGGAATCTTGCACAAAAATCTGCAAAATAGCAGTGAGGAATGGAAGTGTTATTCTATTTATGAAATTTTTATTGGACACTTCATATTCCTCGTGTTAGACTTTATTCATAACATTTCAGGAGAACGGATATTTCTTTTTATTTCCATGTTCTCTTCTTTATTTTCAAAAAACAAATCCAGATGAAATCATCAAATTTTCAATCTAATTCACAAACCATCAGGAGGAACCGCTTATGAGCAATGGATTAAAACAATATTTTCCAATGATTCAAACCCGAGAGGAGCTTTGTAAAAAAATTCAAACTACCCCTGAATTAAAATTTCTGTTTGATTCGTGGGACGAATCCCAACAAGAAGAATTTCTGCAATTTTGCACAGGAATGCAGGGTGTCAAAATACTTTACGATTCTTTTTTCAAAGAAATTTTAAATCCGGATACTGCACCTTCACGTCTGGAAGAATTACTGTCACTGATATTACAACGGCATATTCGTATTTTACACGTACTTCCAAACGATTCTTCCCGAATTGCAGAAGAAAATGCTTTGCTTATTATGGATATTGTTGTTCAACTGGAAGATGGAAGCATTGCAAACATTGAAGTGCAAAAAATAGGATATTCCTTTCCCGGACAACGCAGCGCATGCTATTTGGCTGATCTTTTACTCCGGCAATACAAACGTGCCAAAAATGAACGGAAAAAGAAATTCAGCTATCGGGATATAAAAAGCGTGTATACCATTGTTTTTATAGAAAAAAGTTCCGGAGAGATGAAACGGCACAAGCAGGATTATGTCCACCATTTTTGTCAAAAGTCAGATACAGGACTTCATATGGAGCTTCTGCAGGAATTCGTTTTCATCCCACTTGACATCTATCGGGAAACCCGTCACAATAAAGGTATACCCATCCGGGCATCCCGTAATACATGCCTGCGGCGGGCGGACTTTGTTCGATAAGGTATCAAAAACGATTTAGATGCGTGGCTCACATTTCTCAGCGAGGATAATCCGGAAATAATCGTCCAGCTAATCAAACAATATCCGAAGTTTATTCCTATGTACCGGGAGATTTATGAGCTTTGCAGGAATGTGGAGAAAGTTATGGGATTGTTTTCAAAAGAATTACAAATATTGGATAAGAATACCGTACAGTATATGATCGATCAAATGCAGGATACGATCGATGAACAACAGAGTACTATTCAGGAACAGCAAAACACTATTAAGCAAAAAAGTGAGTTGCTTGCATCTCAGGAAGTTCTTTTGCAACAAAAAGAAAGCGAACTTGAGCAGCTTAAGAAACAGTTAGAAGAACAATGTAAATAATAAGGAATGCTAATTGCTTCGTAAATACAAAGCATTACAGGATACATATTTGGCACTAATGTCACTGATGATTTAAGCCATAGAAAAACCACCCTCAGAATGATATGATACTTTGGCGAGTTTGGGTGGCATTTTCTATGTACATTCTTTAATTGGTCAACCCCTTATGGGCGGTTGTTCTTTTTGCATCTTCAATATAGCACATCTGCATCAATTCTGTAAGGCAATAGGTTACAATTTACATGATTTCTGTTAAAACGTAATTTCTTCGATACTTTTCTACTGATTCTGCAGAAATGTCATGTGTGAATCCTGCTTCAAATACCTTATTATATAGTTCCGCATGTTGTTTTTGGCAAATACTTAAGTAAATTATGGCAATAAGCGCAGCAATAGAAATAATAGTTATTTGCATAATATCATAGAACATATTCGTGCAATTCTCCTTTGTCCATTGTCAGGACTGCTGAATATTTTTGCATGGTTTCCGGAGAGAGTCTGTGAGTGACGCTGATACATGTGATATTTTCCAATGATAAAATACTGTTTTCTACAGCATTTGCGGTTTGTTCATCCAATGACGATGTTGCTTCGTCCATTAGCAGTATATCCTTTCCACTTAACAAAGCTCTGGCGATAGCAAGACGTTGACATTCTCCTCCTGAGAAATTGTTTCCGTTTTCCTCGATTATTGTATCGAGTCCTTGTGGCAAATTTTCAATAAACACCTTTAGTCCTGCTTTCTTAACAGCTTCTGTGATTTCGTGCTCTGTGTATGATTTCCACAGAGTAAGGTTATTGCGAACACTATCATTGAATAAAAAAGTTTTTTGATGAATCATAGCCAGTCTGTCTGGAAGAGCTGCGATTTCATCTGTACAAATCTTTCCTTCGAATTCTGGATAATATTCTGCAATGAGTTTTAACAGTGTGCTTTTCCCACTTCCACTTTTTCCGAGAATCGCGTATTTCTTTCCTTTTTCAAAAGTGGCAGATACATTTTTTAAGATAGTTCTGTCATCGTACTTGAAACTTACATTTCGTAGTGAAATATGTTTTTTGAGTTTGTGTCCTGTTTTTTTCTCATGGATTTCAGGATGAGAAAGAGTATGCAAAGTATCCAATACAGGTCTGGCAGACTTTAGTTCGCTAATCTTTGCAGAAAGCTCGAAGGCAGGAGAAATCACTTGTCCGGTAAGCTGAGTGACTGCGACAATACTGCCAATGGTGATATATCCCTTAACTGCAAAAAATCCAGCCAACCCCATGATAAAAAATTGGACAGCGACAGATGAAAGTGTAGTTAAACCATATACACTTGCCATCAAGGATGAAAAATGTTCTTTGTTGCTATCTAATCGTTTTGCTGTCTTAGAAAATTTATGAAACATCTCATCCTCTGCATGGTAAGTTTTTATCACTTCATAACCAGTTAGAAGATCAGCTACTGTTTCATTGTAGGATGTTGTTGATTTCATGACTGTTTCCTGTGCTGTGCCAAGTACCTTGGTAAAAAGACTTGGCAATAAGCTTGGGATTGCCATGGCTGCAATGGAGATAACAGAAATAAGTGGATTCATGTATAAAAGCACGAGAACAGCAAACACGATACAAATGACAGAGTCTAAGATGGAAATACGGTTTTGCAACACTTTTTCCTCAATGATAGAAAAATTTTGGTTGAATGCCGTAACATATGACGCATTACCCGTTTCTTCATAGTTAGCAATACTTGATTGCAAAGTACCATCTGCTAATACAGTACGCATCTCAAGTAAACGTTTTCTGATATAGCAGGCTTTGTATCGATTTGACAAAAAGATCAGTACACCTAAACATACAGCATAGAGAATACTAATAAACAACACTTTTTGTAAATGGTGAGCGTCTTGGCTGGTAATGGAAATTTGTGCAGCATCAATTAAGGCGTTTAATAGAATTGCGACACCTACAGTTGCCATATTTACTAGTAATTCTAAGAAAAACAGCAGGATGTGTTCCCATTTTATTTTTTTCATAATCTTGATATCTCCCTTCGACAAGTAAATTGTAAAGGGAAGAATGCGGCATTTCCATATCGAGCCATGTATAGTTTTAATTTACATCATTTGTTAAGTTTTTCTCTAAATATTCTTGAACTAAATCTGCCATTTCTTTTTTTCCAATCAGGCGCATATAGGGAATCAGCGCTTCCATACGCATACGACTTTCCTGCCTTTTTTTCATATTGTTAAGAATTTGTGCAATACTAAATTCAATTTCCGGAAGGAGAAACTGTTCTGTTCCACAAATGCTGAGATTCTCTGCTTTTTTTGCATAGAGAAGCGCTTCTTGATACCGTCCCTCATCTTGCAGAATTTGGCTTAGATTATGCGCTAAATTGATCTGAAGGACCTTATAGTCAGAAAGACGACTATGGCTGCGTTCCAAGGCAAACAGGATTTCCTCACCAATACGAATAGCTTCTAAATTTTTACCCGCCATATATTTTGCTGCCGTTAGCATGACAAGAATATTAGCCTCCGTAGGGGAAAACAACTCCCTGCGAAAATCGTTGAAGTCGATATTTGGTTTCGTCAGATGGAGTGCGCTTGTTAATTCATCTTCCATTTGCTCGTCTGCAGCACCATCATGCATACGAACTGCCACATGAATCATTTTGGTGTACTGGAGATTAGCGATGTCCATTTTTTCAGTAGAAAGCTGCTGTAATGTCTTTTTTGCCTGAATAAACTCACCTGCGGATACTTGTTCACTGATTTCATCTAAAGTTTGGCGTAAGGATGACTGACACTCGTTTTCATAATAAATATTGCAGAGCTGATAAGTACTTGTGCCAAGGCGTGCAAGGAGTTGTTCTAAAACTTTTCCCGATGGCATTTGTTTTCCGTTTTCTATCCTTGAGATAGAAACAGGGGAGCAAATACCATCCGCCAATGCTTCTTGTGTTAGTCCCGCTTTTTTGCGTAAATGATGGATTATTTCACCTAATGTATTTTTTTCCATAAGTTTCTGTATTGCTCCTAATAATTTATTCTAATGGATAGAATTGTATCATTGAAATATTCTCTGTTCAATGATGTATTTGTTGTTCAATTTTCCATATTGAATTGTAAATATCTTGTTCCTTGAAATGTCAATTTTCCTTCATCGCCCTCTGTAAGCTTTCCGTACTCTGAGCCGGATACAGACATCTCTATTCTGTCACCGCTTTCCACTTGAAAAGTGACATAATAAGTAGTACTGGATGTTGTATGATATCCATGAGCTCCTGAGGTATCTCCAGCGTTTGGCTGATTGTGATACGTGGTATTCTGGCGTTTTGCAACGATTCTTGCTGATACAGTTAAACGGGGAGAATTATTGTTTTTATGCCAAGTAGAAATCCCCTTTGCCAAAGTGAATATAATCATTATAAAGATTAGTATGAAGATCACAGGAAATAACAATTCTATTATATTGAACATATTTTTTCTCCTCACTTATTGTAATTTTGATTTCTCAGTTCATTTATAAAAATATCTGTGACTATTTTTCAGGCGGCAAGTGCAGATCCAGCATCCGCACACCCAATGGATTTTCTCTCTGACATACAACAAATTCTGTTCCGGACTCTTCCATTTCATACAATTCTTCGGTAACAGGAAATTCAAAAGCTGTTCCGTCGTCCAACTGCACAGTCAAAGAATATTCCAGAGAATCATCGTCATCGTCTTGTTCTATATTTCGTTCCAGTACTTTTGCCGGATAGTGGGTTTCCTCTCCACACAGGGCAAAATTACCGGCATACATCATCGGTTCTGCCACCAACAGGAGTGACAGACCGATCATGAAAAGCCCTTCTCCACGCAGACGTTTTGGAGTGCGAAGAACAAAGGCGATGATAAAGATTGCGCCAAGTCCAAACCAGAATGCCAGTGTGTACCATTTTTCTTCCATAATCAGTACTTGCTCCAGACCGTAGTGAAATACTGACATCAGCCACAATGCAGGAAGCAAAACCAGAGGGAGAGAAATGCGGATATGGTGAGACTGCCATTCTGCAGTGGCGCCTTTTTGCTTTCCGTTTAGTGTCAGGACAGGCGCAAACGCCAGATAATATACAATCAATGGAAGGGGAGAAGCTGCCATCAGGTAGATGGTCTGGCTGAACTTCAAGGCTCCTGCGATGAAAAAGAAAAGCGGAATGATACTGCCGGCCCAGAAGAGTGCCAGTACCAGCCATTTCCCAAGTCGGATTTCTTTTAGGTGGCTGTGAAGTCTGGTTGTATATTCTTCCCGCCATTGAATGACAGGTTCGATTCCTTCTTCCTGCTGAATCTGTTGTTCTTTTAACTTTGTTATCTCAAGCGGAATCTCTCTGGATTCGACCCAGTCCGCCAGTTTGTCTACGCCGCGCATATTACGTTCGATCGCGAAAATTTTCTTTTTGTCCGCATTTAAAAACTGAATGGAGTCATTGGCTCCGAAGCGGATGGAAAATCGCTGTCCGGGAAGAAGTTCACGTTTGCGTCCCCAGCTTGTCATATAAGTCAGACTTCCGTTTTCAAAAACGTACAATCTGCGGTTTTTTCCGGCCAGCAGCATCCAGATCCCGCAGATGAGAAGTCCCAGTCCAATCAGAAACATAATCAGACCAAATGGAACATCCAGAGGAGGCTGGACGCAGTATCCGAAAGCAATCAACAAAAGAAAAAGTGCCAGTGGCCAGACAATAAACGCTAAAACAGAAACGAAAAGCCGCTCCTGGATACAAATGACAGGACGGGAATGTTCCGGCAGTTTTGGAGCACGACAAACCAGCAAGGCGATACCGGACAGAAGAATGCTCACATGCATCACAATTCCCAGTGCAATCCCGACAGAAGGGGCATCCCCCATATAAAACAGTGTCATAAACAGTCCCAGGAGACTGTACAAAATGATCACAATACCGGAAAGGAGTGCCGGCCATTTACGAGGTGGTTTGACCACTCCTTCTGGATTCGGGGAGAACGTCATGGACTGATCTGCTGTATCGGATATTTTTCCATCCTCATCGTCTGTCTCCGGAATTTCCGATGGAAGTGACTCTGTCTCCAGATTTGCTCCGCAAGCAGGGCAGGAAGCTACGTATTCAATGATAACTGAAAAAGGAGAACAGGTCAAAGGAAGCCGGGAGCCACAATTCGGACAGATCCAGATCCGGGCGAGGATCTTTTTGCGCACAAAGGCAATCAGAGCCAGTGAAAAAATCGGCCAGATCAGCAATGGCAGTAAAAAGAAAAGCAGTTGATCCTGACGGAAACAAAACGCCAAAAGCAGAAGTTCTGCACCGCCTGCGATCAATAAAATACGACCGGCAATTTTGCCGGAACGTGTAAATGCATTGTGATAAGCAGGGTTTTTCAGCATTTTTAATTCATCCGATTGTGCGGCATCTGCTCCGCCTTCCTGCAGATAAAGGATAAATCGTTCCATTTCTTCATAGAGATTGTCATCGTTTTTTTCCAAAAGCTCCTGTACGGT
>OHJP01001100.1_pt1 | contig 12164 bp, 10 predicted proteins | sample 1568591 | NCBI WGS metagenome assembly OHJP01 (sample SAMEA3879567, study PRJEB24766) | human gut metagenome | biome: human-associated habitat; feature: feces | place: USA | collected 1985/1987
TATTTCTAAAGAAGAAATAATTGTTTCAGTTATTGCTATAGGTATTAGTGATATTTCAAACATTTTCATAATTTTTATGACAAATACATGAGAAATAATACAGTCCAGCGCAGACTCTTTTTCCGGTCAGAATTATGTACGGACGTTTCATTGCCGGGCCCCAGCCGAAACAATCTGCGAATCGGTATCTTGTCTGCCATGACTCACCTATTCCCGTTCTGCCTTGTGAAATCACTTTGCTCTGTCTGGATTGTGCCCCAATTATACAAAATGAAAATCCATTTGAAAAGGGGGATTCGTTCGTAAAAAAAATCCCCTCTCTGTCAAAAAGAGAAGGGATTCGAATACTTCTTTATGAAACTGACTTATTTGGACATCTTAAGAAACATAGCTGCCAGCAGCTTCACTGTGTGAACAATCGCCTGTTCTTCAAAAGTCTCGTAAGCAACCGGTGCACTGTTATCTGCCTTATCGGAAATTGCACGAATGATAACAAACGGAACTTTATTCAGTGTTGCAACCTGTGCCATGGAAGCGCCTTCCATCTCTGCACAGTACCCATCATAATCCTTTACAAGCGCTGCCTTTGTATCATTATCAGAGATAAACTGATCTCCTGTTACCACTCTTCCAACAAAACACTGGATCTCCGGATTCACGATCTCGCATGCTTCCTTCGCCATCTCCACGAGTTCCGTATCTGCTGTGAATACAGAGGTTTCCATTCCTGGTATAACACTCTTTTTATATCCAAGACCCGTTACATCAAAGTCATGCTGAAGTGCATCGCTTGAAATAACGATATCGCCAACATTAATATCTTTGTAAAGACCACCTGCAACGCCTGTGTTGATAAGCATATCCACACCATAAATATTCACAAGAATCTGTGTACAGATTGCCATATTTACCTTACCGATTCCACTCTGAACAACTACGGTATCCTGATTCCAAAGCGTTCCCTTATAAAAAGTCATGCCTGCCATCGTTTTAGACTCGGCATCTTCCATCTGATTAATGAGAGAGGAAACCTCTTCTTCCATTGCTCCGATTACACCAATACAAACCATAAATCTTCCTCCATATACTATTCCAATACTTAATGTTTTATTTACGCTGACCAGAATCACGCGCCAAGTCTCGCGGCTGCTCGACTTGAATTTTAACTGCCATCAAAACAAGTAGACTCATTATAACACATTTTGCCCCTCCACGTCATTAGGAATTTGACGAAGAGGGAGACAGAGATATCTAAATGCTGACTACCCCATTATTACCGCCTGACTTAAGATATCAAAGACGGGAACAGAGAAAAAGCACATTTTTTACATATTGCCTTTTCTCCGTTTCGTCAAGTACCCCAAATTAGGCATTTTTTCTCTATTCTTTTAAATGAAAAGATGATATACTGACATTAAATTTTTGAAAAATATTTTTTACATACAGGAGGAAACACGATATGTATAGTTACAAGACAAAGGGAACCTGTTCTCGTGAGATTCAGTTTGACGTAGAAAACAATATTGTGAAAGAAATCCGTTTTATCGGCGGATGCATGGGAAACACTCAGGGTGTTGCCGCACTTTGCAAAGGACGTAATATTGATGATATCATCAGCACATTAAAGGGAATTGACTGTGGTGGAAGAGGCACATCCTGTCCAGATCAGCTTGCCCTTGCTCTTCTTGCATACAAACAGCAGCAGGCATAGACTTCTAGATTTTAATTTACCTCAGGAGGGTTTTAAAAGTATGAAACGAATCGTTTTAACCGGTGGTGGAACAGCCGGTCATGTTACGCCAAATATGGCACTGGTTCCAAGCTTAAAAGAAGCCGGATATGATATTCAGTATATCGGCTCCTATAACGGTATCGAAAAAAGATTAATCGAGGAAATGGGAATTCCTTATCATGGAATCTCTTCCGGTAAGCTCCGCCGTTACTTTGACCCTAAGAACTTTTCTGATCCATTTAAAGTTATGAAGGGTTATTTAGAAGCTTCCCATATTATTCATAAATTAAAACCGGACATTGTCTTTTCTAAGGGTGGATTTGTATCTGTTCCCGTTGTTCTTGCAGCAAAAAGACGGCATGTACCTGTTATTATTCACGAATCTGATCTTACTCCGGGACTTGCCAACAAGATTTGTATTCCTGCAGCAACAAAGGTTTGCTGTAACTTCCCTGAGACACTAAAACATCTCCCGGAAAGCAAGGCTGTTTTAACCGGTTCTCCAATTCGTCAGGAGTTATTTTCCGGCAATAAAGAGGAGGGGCTGCGTCTCTGTGGATTTGATGATTCCAAACCGGTTCTTCTTGTAATGGGTGGAAGTCTCGGTGCTGTTGCAATTAATAATTCCATTCGTGAGAATCTAAATGAATTATTAAAACAGTTCCAGATTATTCATTTATGCGGACGGGGACACTATGATGCTTCCCTCGATGGTACAAAGGGCTATAAGCAGTTTGAATATGCAAAAAAAGAATTAACACATTTATTTGCAGCTACAGATTTAATTATCTCCAGAGCCGGGGCGAATGCGATCTGTGAGCTTCTTGCTCTTAAGAAGCCTAATATTCTGATTCCGCTTCCTGCCTCCCAGAGTAGAGGCGATCAGCTTTTAAATGCTGCTTCCTTCGAAAAGTCCGGATACAGCTACGTACTTCAGGAAGAAGAACTCACAAGCAACACTTTGTTAAAAGCAGTGCAGTATGTTTATGATGAACGTGAAGAATATATTCAGACCTTAAAGGAAAGTAAACTCAACAGAGCCATTCCTATTATAATGAATTTGATTAAAAAGTATTCATAATCTAAAAACAAAAAAGTCCGACCCATACTACTCTTTAGAGCAAGTAGAAGATTCCTGACCGAATCCCCTCGCTCCCCAAAGACAGAAAGCGAAAAAACCACCATATATATCAAATGCGACTCGGAGCAAGAGAAAATGCCGATCAATGCATTTCCCTCGCCGCGACTACGGAGTCATTTGATATATATGGTGGTTTCTTCGCTTTCGTCTACCTCACCTCTATTTGGCAAGATTTCATTGTTTCTAATGCACTTTTATGTTTTTCCGGTGTAACTCCTGCGCAGCAGCCAGCCGTTACAGATATCGGTACTTCCGGCAGAAATGCTTTTATAAGCAAGGCATTCGAAACAACACAAATGTCTGTACACAATCCAATAAGCTCTATAGACTCTATTTTCTTTTCTTTATGAAGTTCTTTTAAAAAGCCTGCCAATTTACGTGAACCGAAAGTTTCTTTTTCAAATATAGCTAATGCTCTTTTTGTATAGGGCTGAAGTTCCTCTATAATCTCATATCCAGCCGTTCCCCTGATACAATGAACTACCGGGAGATTCTGTCCTTCCTGTGTATTTAAATAATCTTCTTCATGTGTATCTTTTGTAAAGATAATATCCCCCTCAAAATTCTCGATCTTATCTTTAACGGCTGGAACAATAGACTGTGCTTCCTTCGTTCCAAGAGAACCATCCACAAAATCTTTTTGCATATCTACGATAATCAATATCTTTTCCATAACCTTCTCTTAAACCTCCTCTATTCCTTCACGTCCTGTCTCTTAAGATTCAAGAATGCCCCTGCATACTTTATATTTCTAATCCGATTGGGCAATGATCCGATCCCATCACTGTTTTATAGATTACTGCATCCTGGATTTTTTCTTTCCAACATTCAGATACTACAAAATAATCAATACGCCAGCCCGCATCTTTTTCCCTTGCTTTGAAACGATAAGACCACCATGTATAGGCACCGGCAAGTTCCGGATTAAGATAACGGAAGCTGTCAACAAATCCTGCATTTAAAAGTTCCGTAAATTTATCTCTTTCTTCCTGCGTAAAACCGGCATTCTTTTTATTTGTTTTTGGATTTTTAAGGTCAATCTCTTCATGTGCCACATTGAGATCTCCTGTCATAATAACAGGTTTTTCTCTATCAAGTTCCTGTAAATACTCCCTAAAGTCATCTTCCCACTTCATACGGTATTCTAAACGTTTTAATTCAGACTGGGAGTTTGGTGTATAGACTGTAACAAAGAAAAAGTCTTCAAATTCTAAAGTAATTACTCTTCCTTCCTGATCGTGTTCTTCTATTCCGATTCCATTCCACACTTTTATTGGATGTTTTTTGGTAAACACTGCTGTCCCTGAATAACCTTTTTTCTCCGCATAATTCCAGTAACATTCATAACCTTCCGGTGCAAAATCGATTTGTCCTTCCTGAAGTTTTGTTTCCTGTACGCAGAAAATATCTGCATCTGCTTCTTTAAAAAAGTCCTCAAATCCTTTTTTTACACAAGCTCGAAGCCCGTTCACATTCCATGATATTAATTTCATTATTTACTCCTGCTAAATGTTTTTATTATGCATACGCCATATCTATTTTTATCGAATTGCCTTCTACCTTTACTTTCGCTTTACTGCCACAGACTAACGGCATCATTGGAGGCAGATGTCCGATATCCACATCCATAATAACCGGGACGTTATATTTAGATAAAATACCAAGGACTGCCGTATATTGATCCATGCCAAAGAAATCTTCTCCGTAACAATAAGGACGTCCGATTAAAAAACCTTTTGTATATTTGAGCCATCCTGCTTCATCAAGCTGCCATAAGGCTCTGCGTATCCCCATAGGATTAAGATCACAGGACTCTAAAAACCAGAGAATCCCATCTTCTTTATATTTTTCATTAAACTGTTCTACCTGATCGAACTTCGTTCCGCACAAGATTGACAGACAGTCAAGACAGCCGCCCAAAAGACGTCCCTCCATTTGAATAATCTCATCTGTGTTTTTCGATATATCATCAGGTATAGATAAGCCTTTTTCTGCCGTCCAGGTGCGTAGCTGAAACTTCTCTGTCACATTATATGGTTCTAATGGATTGTCTTCTGTTTTTAATCCTTCTTTTTCCCATTGTTCATAATTGTGCACACTCTTTATATTTCCTTTTAATATTCCCATCGCATCCTTTAATGAGTCATGCCATGGTTCCATCCCAAATGCTGCTGCACATGGTCCGTAAATTGCCGCAGTATCACAGAGAGTTGCTAAAAGAAAAATAAGATTTGTATTGTCAGAATATCCAAGGAACCACTTTGGCTCACTGTTTCGAATCTTTTCAAAATCTATATATGGAAGAATTTCACACATTAACTCTCCACCGCCACAGGATATAAGAACATCTACATCTTCCTTAGCATACCAGTCATTAAATTCTTCTGCACACTTTTGCGGAGTGTTACTGATTCCAATTCCACAACCCTCATAAGCATTCGGACCAAAACTAAATCCATAGCCTTGTTGTTCCCATATTTTCTGTGCATTTATAAACGCACTTCTATAAGGCTCAATGTTACAGCCGAATGATGGCGCAACAAATCCTATTGTCCCCTTTTCGGGCAAAAACTTTCCATATCTCATTTTGTTTCCATACCTCGTTTATTCTTATTCCTGGTTGATTATTTATTCATAACTGCATCAATCGCATCAATAAATGCTGCACGAACTCCCGCATGTTCTAGCGCATCCACTCCACAGATCGTTGTTCCTGCCGGTGAACATACATTATCTTTTAACACTCCCGGATGCTCTCCTGTTTGAAGCTGTAACTTTGCACTTCCAAGAATCATCTGCGAAACCATTTCATAAGCCTGTTTTCTTGGCACACCATATTTTACTCCCGCATCCCCTAATGCTTCAATAATCAAATCGATAAATGCAGGACCACAGCCTGTAAGCGCTCCTCCGATTCCCATCAGATGAACTGGCAGTTCAATGACAATTCCTAATGCTTCAAAAAGATTCTTTACTTCCTCATGTTCTTCATCTAACAATGAATTCTTTTCCTCAAATAAAAGAACTCCTTCTCCGACCATAGACGGTGTATTTGGCATAATAAATTGAAAACGAGTACTCTCATCAAGATATGCCTGATATTTATTATAATTCCATCCTGCCGCAATAGAAATTAATGCCTTTCCTTTTAAATCTTCTTTAATTTCAGAAAGAACATCTTCGATTTGATATGGTTTACATGCCATAATTAAAGTATCGGTTTTTGCAACAAGTTCTTTTAATTCTTTGCAGGCTGTAAATCCTATCTTTTCTGCATTTTTTACAAGCTTATCATAATGTGGGGCATACGCAAATACCTCATCTTTCTTCATCAGACCTTTTTGTATGATTCCGGCGGCGATTGCCCCTGCCATATTTCCCATTCCAATAAATCCAAGTGTTTTCATTTTATCCTCCTGTCATACCCTTTTCCGGTTTTCATCTATTGTTAAATCAGAATAATAAATTACATCCAATGCTGGAGATTCCAGCAGATATCACGATCTTCCAAATCAGATGGATATTCTTTCCCCTTCTCTGCATTATCATTAATACAAGATTCGCTATAATTACTAAAAAAGTAATCACAAATGCTACAATGCTACTATTTCCTCCTGCTGCCTCCTGAATCTGTCCGCAAATTCCAGATGTATACAATGATACAGCTACTGTAAGCAGCAAACCCGAAATAATCGGACGAATGAAGTGTTTTACTACAGCAAATATCTGAAGACTTTCGTACTTCTCATACACACAGAATACTAATTCAAAGATCGCTCCGGATGCTGCTACACTGCAGGCAAATCCCGAAAGTGCTACAAACAATCCCTCAATGATAGAACCATTCAGATTATACCCTACATCATATGCGATACCGGTAAGTATCTTACAAAGAATAGAGCCTGGAAGTGCGTTCGCTACTGATACTACATTTCCATAGAAATCTGCATTATTAATTACTCCGCCTTCCACAAATAATCCCTGTGCTACAGAAAGATAAGCATCTCCTCCACCAAAAGACATAACAGAAGATAACCATCCCATTCCGATAAATCTCAAAGCCTTTGCAGTTAAGAACATTGCCGGTATAGAAAACATTGCCACAAATATAAGCCAAAAACCTACAGATGTTACAAGTCTCTTTACCGGAAAAGCCTTTTTCTGTGGGCTTTCTAATACGGACTGCGCCAAGCCAAGTACTGCTAATACTGCCATAAGTGCCAATATAAATGGTTTCGCTGCCAGTGGTATAATATGTGCACTTCCTACACATAACAGATAACATCCTGTAATGATCACCGCCGGTATCGATCTCCTTAAACAGCGGAGATGTCCCTTTGTAAATAAGATTACAAAAAACGCAGCACCAAGTACCTGAATTGTTGAGAGTGCAAATATTGGTTTTATGTTCAATCCAAATAACTGATAAATACTCTTTTCACCGGAAAGCAAAAATACTCCTAAAATAATCAGGCTATACAACTGTCCTTCTCTCTTGTTAACAGCCTGACGGACCGTTCCTAAAGAATAGGCTAATAAAGTTAATATAATAAATGCAGAAATTCCAACCGAAAGATAGTTAATCTGTGACTTTACCATACTTCCGGCACTGGAGATAACCGCCTGTAATAATACTGTTAACAATGCACCCGGTAACGCCATCGCTGTCGCTGCCGCCGCCATTCCTTTTAAACCGGAGGACTGTCTTCCAATTCCCGTTGCAACTTCCACAGGAAGCGCTCCTGGTGTTATGCTTGCAATCATTACATCGTCATTAAATTCTTCTTCTGATACAATCTTATCCTTCTCTACGACTTCTTCTTCAATTACCGGAATCAGGGCACTTCCTCCACCAAAACCGATAAATCCAATTTTTAACATAGTCGCAGTCATGGAAATAAACTTTCTCATCTTTATACTCTCATCACTTGTTTTTACTTTTTGTCTTTTTTCTGATATCTGTATTGCTGTTATATTCATAATATTATATTGCCTTTCATTATATATGGATATTCAAAAAACTGCAATGTAAAAATCTGCTAAACATCATTTGCCTTACACGTATCTTTTTGATTTTCTTTATATTACCGCATATTTCATATTATTTCAATAGGAAATATATGAAATATTTTTGAATCCACTTTTACCAGGCAATATAAAAGACCAAGGGTATGGATTTACACCATTCAAACTATACCCTTGGTCTTTTTGCATTTTTTAATATTCAAGAATGTCGATACATTCTTGTTACAGGATACGCATCATACAATACATGATATCCTTCTACTGCGCATCTTTTCCAGTAATATGTCTCCATTTTCTGCGAAGACGGAACAAGAGAGAAGTCTGTTCCAGCTCCCGAATCATTGCTTTTAACTCTTTATCTTTTTCTATTCGTTGTGCTTTTTCTTCTTTAACCTTCGGCTTTAACGCATTAAGTTCTGCAAATTGTGCCTCACACTTTTCATTGAGAAGATTCACCATTCTACCGTATACAAGCATTACATCACAAAGCAACTGATAGGTATCTACCTGATATTCTGGATAATCCTTTATATCATCATAGAAAAGTCTGCCATCTTCTCTCCCTAAAAATTCTTTTGCAACCATACTATTTGAGGAATTAAAACGCTCCATAAATTCTTCTTCTTCACCCGGTTTAAAGAACGTATACTTTTTGTAATTATGTTCAAAGATTTTCTCATCCTGAATATTCTTCATATTACTGATTAATAAATTCTTATTACTCTTAAATTCAGGCAAATTATTTAAAATCTCTTTTATTTTTAAATAATCCCCTTCAAAGCTAGTATTATAAACTGCTTGTTCTACGACAAATCCATCACTCATTTTAAGATTAAATATATTCAGAAAATCTTCTTGTATTGTATGATTCTCTCCTGTAAACTGTTTTTTCTCAAATACTCGGATAATTAATGCTTCTTTGCCAAATATACTTGCGAGCATATGCATATATTCATAATAATCTAATGGATATTCTGTAAATACCGGAGATTCTAAATATTCATGGAAATCGTATTTCCCTCCTTCTTTTATCTTCTGAGCCCAGTGTGACTGAACAAATAAATTCTGGCAGCGAAAATATACAACAATCTTAATATCAAATCCGATTCTCTTTAAATCTTTATTTAATCTTTCCCAGAAATTCTCACGATCTGTAATACTCTGCTTCCAGATTCCTTCATCGGATAAAATAATCTTAGGAAATCTCTTTCCAACTTCTTCCAGTTTTCTTAAACCTTCTTGATAATCTGCTTCTTCCTTTTCAAGAACTCTGTTACCAAACTCATCTTTATAATTACAGGTAACTAAAAAATGACCATTTCTGTGTACACCTAAACCAGCATATCTGAATCCAAAATCTGGATAACAAATTCCATGTTGTTCCAGCACTTCCTCATTTGCCGGTAAAAAATTCTGTAATGCAGTTGTACCAGTTTTAGGTGTTCCAATATGCAAATATAGAGTCGGCATTTCTCTCTCCTTTATCAGTGAATCTATCATTAAATAACTTTTAACCTAACTTTTCTTCCAACTGTGCCATAACATAATCCACACTATCTTCAAGGCTCTTTCCTGTCGTATCAATCGTAACTTCCGGATGTTCCGGTACTTCATATGGGCTGGATATGCCTGTAAAGTTCGGAATCTCTCCTGTTCTTGCCTTCTTATAAAGGCCCTTAACATCACGCTTTTCGCACTCTTCTACCGGTGTACTTACGTATACTTCAATAAAACTGTCATCTCCAATAATCTCTCTTGCGTTACGTCTGTCACGTACATATGGGGAAATAAACGATGTAATTACAATAAGCCCGGCATCATTCATCAACTTAGCCACTTCTGCAATACGACGAATATTCTCGATACGATCTGCCTCTTTAAAGCCAAGGTTCTTGTTCAGTCCCATACGTACATTGTCCCCATCTAAGAGCATTGTATGCTTACCAAGAGCCACAAGATGCTTCTCTAACTCATTTGCAAGAGTAGACTTGCCGGAACCGGAAAGACCGGTAAGCCAGATGGTCTTAGGTGTCTGTCCCTTTTGCTGTGCGCGGAATTCTCTTGTAATATCCATCTCATGCCATGTAAGATTATCTGTACGTCTTAAGGCATGCATGATAACACCACAGGCAGAAGTCATATTCGTAATTCTGTCAATAAGAATCATGGAACCTAATGCATGATTGTCTTTGAATTTCTCAAAAACAATCTTATCAGAAACTGCAATATCACAGGCTGCGATTTCATTCTTATAAATAGCATCTGCATGTACTTCATTCCCTGTATTAACATCAATCTTATACTTAATGTTCATAACAACAGCCGGAATCATCTTTGTTCCAAGTTTTAAAAGATAGTTCTTACCGGCAACAAGATGTGTATCATCCATCCATAAAATCTTTGCTGTAAACAGATTACCCGTCTTTGGTTTCGCATTATGAACAAGAACACAACCTCTTGATACATCAACTTCTCTGTCAAGAGAAATGGTTACTGCATGTCCACGACTGCTTTCTGTTACTTCTTTACCTGCATCAAGAATACCTTTTACTTCTGCCTTCTCATTAGATGGCAGGGCAATAATCTCATCTCCAACCTTGATCTGACCTGATTCAATCTGACCCTGGAATCCGCGGAAAGTTCGGTCAGGACGACACACTCTCTGCACCGGCATCGTAAATCCTTTTTCAAGAGAATCATCATGTACCTGAATGTTTTCAAGATATGTGAGAAGAGACTCTCCTTTGTACCATGGCATCTTTGTTGACTTCACAGTAACATTATCTCCCTCTGTTGCAGAAACTGGAAGAATCTTAATCGATTTATAATCATACTCTGCTGCCATCATCTTGATCTCGCGCTCAATCTTCTCAAAACGATTTGCATCATAATTAATTAAATCCATCTTATTTACTGCAAATACAAAATGCTCGATTCCCATTAACGAACAGATTCTTGTATGACGTCTTGTCTGTACAAGAACACCCTGTGTAGCATCTACAAGAATAACTGCAAGCTCTGCAAAAGAAGCTCCTACTGCCATATTTCTTGTATATTCTTCATGCCCCGGTGTATCTGCTACAATAAAAGAACGATGTTCTGTTGTAAAATAACGATATGCGACATCAATCGTAATCCCCTGTTCTCTTTCTGCCATTAAACCGTCGAGAAGAAGGGAATAATCAATTGCTCCACCACGGGAACCTACTTTACTATCAAGTTCTAATGCTCTTTTCTGATCTGCAAAAAGTAACTTTGCATCATAAAGCATATGTCCAATCAAGGTAGACTTTCCATCATCTACGCTACCGCACGTAATAAACTTAAGAAGACTGTTCATATTAGAAATAACCCTCCCTTTTTCTCTTCTCCATACTGGCTGCTCCACCGTCACTGTCAATAACACGACTGGTTCTCTCTGAAGATACTGCGCTTAATGTCTCATCGATAATAGCATCTAAAGTATCTGCATCACTTTCGATTCCACCAGTTAATGGGTAACATCCAAGTGTACGGAAACGAATCTTTCCATGCTCAATCTTTTCTCCCGGTTCTAATCTCATACGATCATCATCAACCATGATAATATTGCCGTTTCTTCTGACAAAAGGTCTTTCTGCTGCAAAATATAATGGCACGATATCAATCTTCTCACGCTTGATATACTGCCAGATATCCTTTTCTGTCCAGTTAGAAATAGGGAATACACGCATCTCCTCGCCCTGATGGATTGTTGTATTATAAAGCTTCCACATCTCTGGGCGCTGATTCTTCGGATCCCATGCATGACTGGAATTACGGAAGGAGAAAATCCTCTCCTTCGCTCTGGATTTCTCTTCGTCTCTTCTTCCGCCACCGAAGGCTGCTGTAAAACCATATTTATCAAGCGCCTGCTTCAAAGCCTGCGTCTTCATAATATCTGTGTAAGAAGAACCATGGTCAAATGGATTAATCCCCTTCTTAACCCCTTCTTCATTAATATACTCGATCATATCAAGTCCATATTTCTCAGCAGTTTTATCCCTGAATTCAATCATTTCCTTAAACTTCCATGTAGTATTTACATGTAAAAATGGAAACGGTGGCTTTTCTGGATAAAAAGCCTTCAATGCTAAATGAAGCATAACAGAAGAATCTTTACCAATAGAATAAAGCATTACCGGCTTCTCACATTCTGCTACAACTTCTCGCATAATGTATATCGCTTCTGCTTCTAACTCATCAAGATGGGTCATATCACTCATTATACTTCTCCTTTATAATTAT
>OHJP01001101.1_pt1 | contig 12163 bp, 10 predicted proteins | sample 1568591 | NCBI WGS metagenome assembly OHJP01 (sample SAMEA3879567, study PRJEB24766) | human gut metagenome | biome: human-associated habitat; feature: feces | place: USA | collected 1985/1987
GATTAAAAATCCCGGCGGCGGCGTCGCTCCTACCGGAGGTTATATCGCAGGACGGGCAGACCTGGTGGAACAATGCTCCTACCGGTTGACCACACCTGGCACGGGAAAGGAAATCGGGGCGACCTTAGGTCAGAACCGGGAACTGTTCATGGGAGCGTTCCACGCACCTCATGTAACAGGGGAGGCATTAAAAACGGCGGTGTTTGCCTCTGCGCTGTATGAACTTTTGGGCTTTGCGGTAACGCCGCGATACTGTGACCCGCGGGCGGACATTATTCAGGTAATGAAGCTGGAAAACGAAAAGTCTTTAATTGCGTTCTGCCAGGGAATCCAAAAAGGCGCGCCGGTGGACTCCTTTGTTACCCCGGAGCCATGGGATATGCCCGGTTATGACAGTAAAGTGATCATGGCCGCGGGAGCGTTTACCTTAGGCGCTTCTATCGAGCTTTCCGCGGACGCTCCTTTGCGGGCGCCTTACGCCGCTTGGATGCAGGGAGGGCTAAATTTTCATAGTGGGAAATTAGGTGTGATGCTGGCCGCCCAATCCATGCTGGAAAACGGGACGCTGTATTTCTAAACTGAGCGCTTGCTTTTTTCTTTTTCTTTGTGTATAATAAATAAGCTGTTAAAAAATGGCCTTCGGGCCATCACATGCGGGTATGGCGGAATTGGCAGACGCGCTAGATTTAGGTTCTAGTGGGAACCCCCGTGCAGGTTCAAGTCCTGTTACCCGCACCATATGAAACACCTATTAAAATCCGAACCATAGGGTTCGGATTTTAATAGGTGTTATTGCTGTAAAGCCTTATTTATGCGGATTTTAGCCGTTTTTTCTTTGTCCTGAAACTGGACACAAAAATCAAAACGTTGAAAACAAAATTTGGAAAAATATCAACAAAGCGGCTTCGTTAAATTGACATGGCCTGAAAAAAGAGCGGAATCTTTAGTTTCCGCTCTTTTTGATGAAGGTGGTATAATTTGTTTTTATCCAATGCCGTAAAAGATACGTCAACAAGTTTATTCTTCCAGCTTTTCCAGTTCATCCAATAGGGCGGAGGACTCGGTGATTAACTTGGCCGAATGCCCTGCGTTGCGCAAGTAAAGCAGAACGTAAATCGAGTCCACGATGACAAAAAGGGGGATAGTACTGGTGGAAGGCTCTAAAGAAAATGAGGGAATCGAGTGGTTTTGAACTGGGGCGGAATAGACCACCAGATCAGACGCCTTAGAAAGAGGAGAATCCACTGTATTAGTTAGAGAGACGCACTGGATTCCCCGCTCCCGGGCCAAAGATAAGCTGTTCACGACGGAGCGTGAACGGCCGGATTCGCTGATGCCGATCACCAGGTCGCCAGGAGAGGACAGCACCGCGATATTTAACTGCTGATGGGGGTCACAGATTGCGTGGCTGAACACGCCGATTCTCAGTAGGCGCTGTTCAAAATAGCTTCCAACAATGTGGGAACGGCCGGAAGCGACGATAAATACATTATTGGCGTTTAAAATAGCGTCTACCACCTGGCTGATGGTTTCAGAATGAACCAGCTTCATGGTGTTTTGAATGGACAAAAGGTTCATTTGAAATACGTTTTTCACTAAAGTCTCGTCGTCGTTTCCTTCTACACTGATCCCATAAGCCAGTTCAACCGGCGAAACAGACGATATGGAACTGGCTACAGCGATTTGAAACTCCTTAAAGGTGCGGTAGCCCAAGGCCTGAATAAACCTGGTCACAGAAGAATTGCTGACATTACAGGCCTTTGACAGCTCTTGAATGGTCATTAGGCTGAGCTGGTGCAGATCACTGCAATTCAAAAAGAATTTGGTGATTTTCGTTTGACTCTCATTCATTTTTCCTGAAAAAGAAGTGATTTTAGCTTTAAAAGGCTGGGCGTTACGCGATTCCCCTTTTCGTTTAGACGCAATTTCTTCTGGATAATGTGAATGACTCATTTTTTTGCCCTTTCTTCGTGTGACGTTAGCGGCCGGAAAAATAAATCGGGGATCAATAACAAACAATTATCATCTTGTCTGGAAATTATTTTCAATTAATAAAAACCACAAGAAATAAAAAATGTCAAGATTAATTTTCGTATTTCGATATATTTGTCAATTATAACAAATATTTATAACAATAATCGTTTAAATTAATCGTTGCGATAAAATATTTTTTCTGATACTATGAAGTCAAATGAAAAAGATTTCCAGATTCTAGTAAAATAACTTTGATTTTTAGAATCATTGTTTTTTTAATTATGTTAAAAGGTGAAAATCATCGTCTGCAAATGTATACATTTAAAAATAAGCGGTTAATGTACAATATCTTGTTGAAAACACAAGATATTGTATTTTTTTTGTCCAAAATCAGCTTCTTAAATTCTATGGTTTCGAGGATACCAGCTTATTTGACGATTTTTCATTTATCATAAATTTAATTTACCGGAGGGAGAAAAATGGAAATACCAAAAAAAATGAAAGCAGTTGTATCCTATGGCCCGAGGGATTCCCGCCTGGAAATCGTGGATGTGCCGGAAGTGGGAGAAGGGGAAATTCTAATCAAAGTGGAAGGCTGTGGAATCTGTGCCGGCGATGTGAAAGCCTATAACGGCGGCGTGAATTTCTGGGGCGATGGAGAAACTCCCCCCAGCCTGGAGGCACCCACCATCGGCGGGCATGAAATTATCGGGACCATTGTCAAGATGGGGCCGGGGATAGAGAAAAAAGAAACCTACGGCGTTTCGGATAACGATTTCAAGATCGGCGACCGGGTCGCGGTAGAGCAGGTAGAGCCCTGCGGCGAATGCCGGTACTGCAAAGAAGGGCGGTATTCCCTGTGCGTACCCCACAATGTCTATGGATTTAAAAGGCATCTTCGGGGCGGCTTTGCGGAATATGCCAAGCTGACCAAGAAGTCCCTGGTTTATAAAATACCCCAGGATATGCCTTTGGAGCTTGCCTTGGTGATCGAGCCTTACTCCTGCTCGATGAATGCGATGAACCGGGCGCGGATTCAGCCCAACGATGTGGTGGTAATCTCCGGCGCTGGCTGCTTAGGCCTTGGCATGATGGCCATTGCAAGCACCATGAAGGTAAAGCACCTGATTTCCCTGGATCTTAACGACCAGCGGCTGGAGCAGGCAAAGGAGTTTGGCGCGGATATCACCATCAACCCCAATAAGGAGGATGTATATCGGCGGATTGATGAGCTGACGGATGGCTATGGCTGCGACGTATATATAGAAGCCACCGGCTATCCTTCAAGTGTTGTGCAAGGCTTAAAACTGATTAAGAAAGGAGGAAATTTTGTAGAGTTCAGTCTGTTTATGGATTCCACCACTGTTGACTGGAGTGTTATCGGCGATGAAAAGGAATTGAATGTATACGGCTCCAGCCTGAGCCCCAGATGCTTTCCCAAGGTAATCGAGGGAATTTATTCGGGAAAAATCAAAGCGGAAGGGGTCGTTACCCATCAGTTTGCGCTGGATGATTATCTGGAGGCTTTGGAAACAAGCAAAAAGGGCGTCAACAGCATCAAGGTAGCCTTTGTGAATCGGTAAAGTTTGGCACGGTTTAGGCGGCCTTGCGTAACGGGCCGACAGGCTCAAGCGGGTTAAATACGGTAGCTTTATGATTACAAAAAATGTAGGCAAAGGAGAGAAATTATGAAAAAGTTAATTGCGTTATTGACAGCAGGCTTGCTGACGGCAAGTGTTTTTTCTGGTTGTGCCTCTGGAGGGGAAAGCTCCGCTCCAGCAGATAGCGGTTCCTCTGGGGCGGAAAGCGCCGCTTCCCAGGAAAGCCAGGGAGGAAAGGAAGGCGGCGCCACGATTACCATGGCAATGGTAAACTGCCCTGTGGTTCAGAAGCTGGCGGAATTAACCCCGGAATATTATAAGGCGGAAGGCGTTAATATTGTAATCGATGTTTTGGAAGAAGAAAACCTTCGTACAAAGCTGACAAACATGGTTGCCACAGGGGATAACACCTATGACTTGTATATGCTCGGCGCGTATGAGCTTTCCACCTGGATCGACAACGGCTGGGTCGCCAATGTCACCCCGTTCATCGAGTCCAAATCCGCGGAAGATCTGGAAGCCTATGACGCGGATGATTTCTTTGAGAGCATGGCCGCCGTTCCGATCGGCGCCGACGGAAACCAGTATGCGGTTCCTTTCTTCGGTGAGAGCACGTTTATTATGTACAATGCCAAAATGTTTGAGGACGCCGGCATCACACCCACCGCCACGCCTTCTTGGGATGATATTTACAGCTGGGCCAAGACGCTGACCGATAAGCAGAACGAGCAGTATGGGTTTGTGGTTCGTGGCAATGTGGGCTGGGGAGCCAGCGGCAGCGTGCTGAAAACCATCATCAATTCTTATGGAGCCAAATGCTATGACGCGGATTGGAATACCGGCTTTAAAACCGATGAAATGAAAAAAGCCTGGGAGACCTATTATAACCTGGCGGTGGACTGCGGCCCCAACGACGTTACCAACTGTACCTATAACGACTGTATCAGCTACATGACATCCGGTAAGGGCGCAATGTGGTACGACGCCACTTCCAACGCCTCCAACCTGGATACGGAAGGCTCTGAAATGAAGGATAACATTGGCTATATGATCGCTCCCAATAGCTGCGGATGGATTTGGGAATGGGCTTTCGCCTTAAATCCCCAGTCTCCCAACGGCCAAGCGGTAGTGGACTATATGCTGTGGGCCTCTTCCAAGGATTATGTGGATTTGACCATGGGACTGGATCCCACCGGCGCCGCCACGCCTTCCGGTGTCAGAGCCTCTACCTATGAGCGCGACGATTATAAGGGACTTTCTTACGCCTCTAAGACCTTGGAAGCCATCGGTTCCGCGAAATTTGAAATCGAAGGCAGCCCGGTAAAGGGCAACCAGTTCCTAGCCATTCCCGAGTGGAGCGACCTGGGCGACTATATGACCCAGCAGCTGGCCTCTTATGTCATTGGTGATATTGATCTTGATACCGCGCTTGACAATTGCGATCAATACTTCGCGGATGAAGCGGTGGAAGCAGGCTACAAAGAGTAAACGGATGCAGGAATAACCATTGGGGCCTGAGAAAGGCTTCTCAGGCCCCAATGAACTCACGAAAGGAAGGCGTGCGATGTTAGGGAAAAAAAGTAAATTCTCAGGTGAAAGGTTTTATTTAGTCCCCGCCGTGGTGATTGTGGCTATCTGTACCCAAATCCCTTTTATTTTTTGTATCGTTTATTCATTTACAAACTGGAATCTAACCAGGCCGGATAGAGGGATTACCTTTGCCGGGCTGAAAAATTATATTTATTTTCTCACAGATTTAGAATTCTGGAAAATCGCCTTACAGACGGCTGTTTTAGTGGTTGTGTCTTTGGTTGTATGCACATTTCTCGGCTATTTAATCGCCCTGCTGCTGGATCATGACATCCCCGGCAAGCGGCTGTTCCGCACGATGGTCATCACACCCTTTTTCCTGATGACCACCGCCAGCGGCGTTATTTGGAAATACACGATTTTCAATATTTCCTTTGGCTGGTATGGAAAAGTTGTCAGGGCGTTTGGCGGCGTGCCCAGCGATCCATTGTCCAGATATCCAATGCTTTCCTTGATTGTGATTTTTATTTGGCAGTGGATGCCTTTTTTCATTATGATCTATTTAGGCGGGCTTCAGGGAATATCGGAAGAGGTAGTGGAAAGCGCGAAAATCGACGGATGCAACTGGTGGGTATTGACTTTTAAAATCAAGCTGCCGATGATATTCAATTATCTGCAGGTGGCGATGATGCTGGGCTTTGTTTTCATTATTAAAGAACTGGGGCTGATTGTAACCACCACCCTAGGCGGTCCGGGAACTTCGACCTACACGTTTACCTATGAAATTTATAAGCAGCTGACAAGCTCGCACAACGTGGGCCGTACGGCGGCGGTTTCTGTGATTGTAGTGGCGATTATTCTGGTATGTATAAAATTCCTTTTCTCTTCCATGCAGAAGAGAAAGGTTTGAATCAGGAGTGAGTTTTATGAAAAACAGCCTGCACTTCAAAAAGCAGCTGATGAAATGGGTCATCTTCTGCGGAACCCTTCTGTTTGCAGCGTTTTACTTTTTCCCAGTTTTTTATATGTTCATCACCGGCTTTAAAACAGAAAACCAAGCGGCTTATCCCGCGTTGACATTTACCCCTACGCTTGATACCTATAAGGAAGTTCTGAATTCCGATATGATGCGTTATCTGGGTAATTCCGTGTTCCAAGTGGTGCTTGGAACCATCATCACCACGATTTTATCCGTTTTCGCGGCATTTGCTATCCTGTTTGCCCGGTTTAAGAAAAAGGGCCGGGGCGGCAGTATGTACTATTGGTTTATCACCACGATACTGCTGCCTCCGGTGGCGGTGCTTTTACCGCTGTATATTATTTTCAGCACATTCCATCTGAATCAGAACGCCTGGAGCCTTTTGTTTCTGTATGTCGGCTTCCATATCCCCATTGGGGTTTGGCTTGTTTACTCCTTCTTCTGCGACATTCCCACTGAAGTGGTGGAAGCGGCCCGGGTGGATGGCTGCGACGGGCTTAGGCTCATGTTTCGCATTGTGGTTCCTATGGCCCGGGTAGGCATCATCACCGCGGCGCTGCTGGTGGCGGTGTTTATTTGGAACGAGTTTTTCTTGGGATTTAATTTATCCTCGCCGATGACTGCCACGGTGCCGGTTTATCTGCAAAAGTTCAAGGAACAGCAGGGGCAGTTCATCGCCAAGCTGTGCGCTTCTACCACGCTGGCGTCGCTGCCGCCGATTGTATGCGGCTGGTTTTCTTTGAAGTCCCTGATTAAGGGTTTGACCTCTGGCGCCGTAAAAGGATAATCATGTTCTCCTCCGCATAGGTTCAGCGGCCAGTGAAGGCTGGCTGCTGGGCCAGCCTTCCGGACACGCTTAGAAATAAGCGTGTCATTTTTATGACGCTGGTTACCGCGTGAAAAGGGCTTTTCTGGAACCCCCTGCGCTTTAAATCCAAGGGCTTTAGAGGCAACCGGTGTTTTATAAAATCAGAAGGCCCCCGGCGATCCCGGGGGCCTTCTATGGCTTATTTGCTGTATTCCTTTAAAATATCCGCCGCGATCTCATCGATAGCCTTAACGCCATCCTGAAGGAATTCCGGCGTGGCCAGATCGAAGCCGTACGAAAAGTCGGTGTTTAAGAAAGCCTCGGCCATCTCAATGCCCATCTTCGGCCCAATGATAAATCCGCCCATAGCCAGAATGTTGCAGTTGTTGATAATCCGGCACTTTTTCGCGGCGAATACGCTTTCGCACAGTCCGCAATAGACTCCCGGGAATTTATTTGCCACCAGGCTGACGCCCATGCCGGTTCCGCAGAACAGCAGGCCGCGCTCAAACTTTTTATCCGCGACTTCCTTGGCAACGCGGCGGCCAACCTCATAATAGACAACAGGCTCGTCTAAAGACAGGGTGCCCACGTCGGCCACTTCGTAACCGTTTTTGATTAAGTATTCCTTTACAGCCTCTTTTAAGGTAAAACCACTGTCGTCCGCACCAATGATAATTCTTTTCTCCAATTTAATAACCTCCGTTTATCTAGGAAATTAGGTGGATATTCTGACAATCTCATTATAGGGATTACCTCATGGAAAATCAATCACAATTTTGCTGCTTAACGATCTTTTTTAGTTTATTTTTGGAATACCTATCGTCAAGGGCGGTCTGATGGAAACCGTACTCCGGTCTGTCGTCTGGCTTCGTCCATCAGCTCCAATTCCAGGGCGGTGCAATCGTTCCATTGTTTTGGATCCCGCCTTTTTTCAATCATTTGGGCAAAGGCCTCCAGCTCATAGCACATATCCTTTTCTTCAAAGGTAAAGGAGATTTGCTCCTGGCCGCCCTGATTCCAGCATAGAGTCACTTTTTTGGGAATATTGATCCCCTCGATGAGCATAGAGCCTTTTTCCCCCTGGATTTCACTGGGAAGACTGGAAGCGGTAATTTTAGAATAAAGCAGCTCCGCCTGCATTTGGGGGTAAGAAGCCAAAATGGTCCCCGCCCCTTCAAAGCCGTTGGAAAGCTTGATGCTGCTGGCGAGAATGGAATCCGGCTTGCCGAATAACGCCATCAGGGGATGGATGCAATAACAGCCGATATCCATCAGCGCGCTGTTGGAGAGGCTGGGGTCAAAGGCGTTTTCAATGATCCCATTTTTAAATTTGTCATACCGGGAAGAATATTGGCAGTAGGTAAAGGTGGCGCGCCGGATAGTACCTAGCCGGCCTAGGTTTTCCCGAATTGCCTGAAATCCGGGATGGAAAACAGGGCGCATAGCCTCCAGCACCACCACATGGTTTTTTTGAGCGGCTTCGGCCATTGCCTCCCATTCCCAGGCGTTGGAGGCCGCCGGCTTTTCGCAGAGTACATGCTTCCCGCCGTTTAAAAGCCGCTGGGCCTGAGCGGCGTGGAACGCGTTGGGGCTGGCCACATAAACGGCGTCTACCTGGGGGCTTTCCGCCAGTTGGTCCAGGGATTCATAAAAATAAGAGGCGCCGTGGGCTTTTCCATATTCCTCCGCCCGCGATAGGCTGCGGGAATAGACGGCGGTCAGGGTGAACTTGCCGCATAAGGGGAGAGCGGCAAGCAGCCGGTCTGTAATAAAATTGGTGCCGACGACGGCTAAACGAATCATAAGAGAGTCCTCCTTTGAAGATAATACAGGAAACGGGCTGAAATGGAAAGCTGTGGTCCAGCCGGAAAATAAAAGCCGGAACCTCATTTAATCCGGCTGAGGATACACCACCCGGGTTTTTTGTTCCAGCGCGGCCAGCAGCGCCGGTTCCGGCGTACGGTCTGTGACGATAGCGTCGATCTCTTCCACGTTACAAGATTTACAAAAATACTCCTGGTTCATTTTAGTGCTGTCACAAAGCAAAATTCTTTTTTTGGCGTTGCGGAGCATCATTTTTTTCATGGCGGCGGTTTCTTCGTTGGCTTCGGTGACCAGGCCCGTGGCGGAAACCCCGCAGCAGGAAAAGAACAATACGTCGGCGCGGAAATGCTCCAGGATTTCCTGGGCCAGGCTACCCACCATGGACGAGTTGTTTTGGATCAGCCCGCCGCAAAGATAAATTTTAAAGCTGGTGTTTTCATTGAGCACATTAGCGGTTTCCATCCCGTTGGTGACCACAGATAAATTTTTGAACCTTGCCAAGCGTACGGCCAGGCAGGTGACGGTGGAGCTGGAATCCAGCATAACAGTCATGTTGTCGTCCAGAAAACCCAGCGCCAGGCCGGCAACCGCTTTTTTCTTTTCACGGTCCTTTTGGGTGCGCACCAGCAAAGGAGCGTCCTGGCTGGTGCCGCTGATTAAGGTTGCCCCGCCCCGAACCCGCTCCAGCAGGCCCTTTTGGGCCATTTCGGCCAGATCCCTGCGCACCGTGGCGCCGCTGGCAAAAAGGCGGCGGCATAAGAATTCCACGGTAACGGTATGGTGCTCCTTTAACAGTTCCAATATTTCATTTTGCCGTTCATAGGAAATCATAGAGGGGCCTCCTGGTTTGCTGCGCGAAGGCAGATTGATCGCCGTATTGGGGCGGATATATGGAAAGGTACCGTAAAAGATTTACAGTACCTTTTTCGCCGTGTTTTATTTTTTTCTTTGGGTTTCCTGATACATCCGCAGAAACACCTGGGCGTAAAGAAGAAAAGCCAGCAATAGAAAGATACCGGAAACGAGAATCAAAATATCCCGCACGCCAATATCGAGAGAAGGGAAAACAATAATGATGAACATAACGGTGTAAAACACAAAGGTGGAAACCTTGCCGAACCATTTCGCCCCATCCATTTTGGTGTTGTGCTTTTTCAGCAGCACAATAGAAGTGATGCCCATAAAAAGCTCCTTGACGGCGAAAAGAAGGAACAGCCAGCGCATAGGCTCGATGCGGATCATCAGGCTGATGACGATAGCGGCCTGAGAAAGCTTGTCCGCTACCGGGTCGATGGCCTTGCCAAGCTCCGTGACCATATTAAAATGCCGGGCGATGAAGCCGTCGGCAAAATCGGTCAAGCCGGAGAGCAGCACAACGGCGGCGGCAAAATAGTAATCCCAAGAATTTTTCGCGTTGATATAAGCGATCATAAAAACCGGGATCAATAATATCCGAAAATAGCACAGGATATTGGGAATACTGAAGATTTCCTTTTTATTAAATTTCATGCTTGATTTCATGAAAAGCACCTCAGCGTGATTATAGTGTAAAGAAAGCAAACATATGTGGCGATCATACCCATTATACCGGAATTTCCTGGAAAAGAACAGTCCTATTTCAAAAAAGATAAGAAAATAACGGAAATTCCCAGGAAAAGAAAATCAAAATCAGTTCCCGAAAGCGTTTTCTTTTATTCGCCGCGATAAAGGGATTTGAGCAGGGCGATTTCCTCCCCGTGTCCGACGTCGTCGTTAGGCGTCTCCAAGAAGAACGGCAGATCCCGAAGGAGAGGATGGTTTATAATACGCTCAAAGGCATCCAAGCCCAGAAAGCCTTGCCCGACATTGGTGTGGCGGTCCTTATGGCTTGCCAGAGGATGTAAGCTGTCGTTTAGATGGATGGCGCGCAGCCGTTCCAGGCCGATCACCCGGTCGAACTCGCCGAGGACGTCTTCCAGACGGCCGGCAATATCGTAACCGGCGTCGTTGACATGGCAGGTGTCCAGGCAGACCCCCAGCTTCTCCTGCAGGCTCACGCCGTCGATAATCTGCCGGAGCTCCTGAAAGCTCCCGCCGATTTCACTGCCCTTGCCGGCCATGGTTTCCAGCAGGACTATCGTTCTCTGCCGGGGGAAAAGGATTTCATTGAGCGCCTGGGAAATCAAAGCGATTCCGGCCTGGGCGCCGCTGCCCACATGGCTGCCCGGATGGAAATTATAATAGTTTCCAGGCAGCGATTCCATCCGCGCCAGGTCATCCTTGAGCGTTTCCAAGGCAAATTCCCGGGTGCGTTCGTTGGAGGAGGCCGGGTTTAAGGTATAAGGGGCGTGGGCTAGGATTTTTCCAAAGGAATGCTCCTCCATCAGTGACCGAAACGCGGCGATATCCTTTTCGTCCAATTCCTTCGCCTTGCTGCCCCGGGGATTCCGGGTAAAAAATTGAAGCGTATTGGCGCCGATTGCCACGGCGGCTTTTCCCATTTTCTCAAAGCCTTGGGCAACGGACATATGGCAGCCGATGGTAAACATTGGGGTTCCTCCTTACGGCAAGCTGAAATTTTATTTTGCCCGCGTTTGCTGCCGCCCATACGCGGAAGTTCATTTTGCGCTATTCCCATTTATCGCACATGGAGTTGATTTGGTCGGTAAGCTTCGCCATATCCTTGTTGGCGCGGCCTTGGCTGCGCTGGATCAAATCCATTAAGCGGCGCCCGGCGGACAAAAGCCGCAGATAAACCGGGCTGCCCTTGGGTTTGGAAGTTTTGTCCTTTTGTATTTTCTGGCGGCTGCCCTCGTAAAGAATTTGGTTTTGCATAAGGTCAAATTGGGCGCCGGGATAGGGCGCGAAGGCGTCTAGATGGAACTCATCCTTCAGCCTGCCGGCAAACAGGTCGCACACGCTGTCGTCTCCGTGGGTGACAAAGACCCTTTGGGGTTTGGGGTCGAAATGGGAAATCCATTCCATCAGGCCGTTGTTATCCGCGTGTCCGCTGATGCCCGCCAGTTTTCGGATTTCCGCCCGCACCTCGATTTCCTCGCCGAACAGCTTCACCTTGGAAGCACCCTCCGCCAGAGCGCGGCCTAAGGTGCCGATTCCCTGGTAACCTACGAAGAGGATAGTGGATTCGGGACGCCATAAATTATGTTTCAGGTGATGCTTGATCCGGCCGGCCTCGCACATGCCGCTGGCGGAGATAATCACCTTGCAGTTTTGATTGTCGTTAATGGCCTTAGATTCCTCGCTGGTGAGAGAAACCCGCAGCCCCGGAAATTGAATGGGATTGATCCCCAGGTTAAGCAGGGCCAACGCCTCCTGGTCGAAGTAATCACGGCGGTTATCATGGAAAATTTCCGTGGATTCTATGGCCAGCGGGCTGTCCACATAGACCTCAAATCCGTCGTGGCCTTCAATCCGGTTCTCCGCCTTGATCTGACGGAGAAAATA
>OHJP01001108.1_pt1 | contig 12105 bp, 7 predicted proteins | sample 1568591 | NCBI WGS metagenome assembly OHJP01 (sample SAMEA3879567, study PRJEB24766) | human gut metagenome | biome: human-associated habitat; feature: feces | place: USA | collected 1985/1987
CCTTGACGCACGCGGTGTCGAGCCCGCCGTCCTCAATCTCCCAGCGATGCGCCACGAGCAGGATAAAGTCGCGCGCGCCCAGGTTGAACTCACTCGCGCGGTGATACTCCAGACAGTTGAGTCGTGTATTGTGGCCGTTGCACCAACCCAGCTGGAAGGGACGGCCGCCAAACATGAGAAAGCCCAGCTTATCGGCATCCTTGACGCCCTCGAGCTCCGGCGCACTTGCTACGTACTTGCTGCCCTCGGGAATGGGCGTGGCAGAAAGCGCCTCGAGCACGGGCGACGTGAGCTCGGACGGAACGTTATCCCAAACGTTGCCATAGGACTTGAACTCGGAATCCTCGACAGAATAGATATGCATGTTCGCTCCTGTTCGTTTATGTGACAGTATGAACATTCTAGAACAAACATGAGCGATTTTGAACGCTCGTCCCGACCACTCAACAAAAAGGCGCCCCCGCATAAGCGAAGGCGCCCAATGCGCACGTTTTAGGCGATAAAGCCCTTACGCCTGCTGATAATGCAGGTGTTTCTCGTCGATATCGGCCAGATCGCGGTCGAGGTAGCGGCGCGCGAGCCAGTTAGCCATGGGAAGGTTCTGGTCCAGGTAGTTGCCGCACTCCTCGGGAGCGGCACCGGGGACATCGCCCTCGAAGTCGGCGACAAACTCAAACAGCTCGCGCACGAGCGGCAAGATCTCCTCGCTCGTCAGCTCACCAAAAACGACGAGGTAAAAGCCCGTGCGGCAGCCCATGGGGCCAAAGTAGACAATGCGGCTCGACCACTCGGCATGGTTGCGAAGGAACGTCGCGCCCAGGTGCTCGATGGTGTGGCACTCGGCCGTGTTCATGACCGGCTCCTTGTTGGGCGTGGTCAGGCGCAGATCAAAGGTGGTGACGGCAGCACCGGTCGCCGGATCGCGGTCGATGCGGCTCACATAAACGCCGGGCTCAAGCAGCAGATGATCAACGGAAAAGCTGGCGATGCGCTCCATGGCAGATCCTCTCGATAGTCAAATTGGAACAGGGCTCTTTTAGCTGGTTCGAATGGTCGCACCAATCATACCAGTCAAAAAAGCCCCATCCAAAAAGACAACTTAGCCAAGGACACGGGCCATGCGCGTCTTGAACTCGGACAGGAAGCGCGGGGCGTCAACAGTCAGCGCCACGAGTGCGCTCTTGTCGGGGTCGGCCACACGGCGCTCATCGCAGATGGTGCGGCCGCGATACTCGCCGAGCAGGTCGACGCGCAGGTTACAGCCGAGCGCGCCCACGAGCGTGGGGTCAATCGCCACGGCGACGGCAAGCGGATCGTGCAGCGCGCAGCCACCAAGGTAGGGGGCGTTCATCTCGTACGAGCCAATATAGTGCTCCACCATGCTCGCAAATGCGCAGCCCGCCATGGTGCCCGAGCCCGTCCAGCCGGCAATGTCGCGGCGCGTAAGCACCACGCGATGCGTCACGTCCAGGCCCACCATGGTGAGCTTGCGGCCCGAACGCAGCACGGCGTCGGCCGCCTCGGGATCACTTGCCATGTTGGCCTCGGCGCCCGCGCTCACGTTGCCGGGCACGGTCAGGGCGCCGCCCATAACCACCACGCGGCCGATAGACATCACCGCTGCCGCATCGCGCTCCAGGGCAAGCGCCAGGTTGGAGAGCGGGCCGGTCGCTACGTAGACCAGATCGGGACCATAGGTGCGCGCGGCATCGATCAGATAATCGACCGCAGCGTTACCGTCGGCAGACGTCGCCCCCACCGGCTCGTAGGGCGACGCCGGCACGCTCGCGCCGCCGATGCCGTTCTTGCCGTGAATGAGCGCGGTGGACGCCGGCGGCGTATAGGGCTCAGTCGCCTGCAGAGGACGGTCGGCACCCAGGTACACCGGCACCTCGGGCCGACCCAACAGGTCGAGCACCGCCAAGCAGTTATGCGCCGACTGGTCGACGCGCACGTTGCCAAAGCACGTGGTAATGCCCACGAGCTCGACCTCGGGGCTCGCGATGGCATAGGCAAGCGCCATCGCATCGTCCACGCCCATATCCAGATCAAGGATCAGCTTCTTAATTGCCATTGTTCTACTCCGCTTCTCCGTCTTGTACCAAATCGTCTAAATCAAACACGCGCTCAACTTCGGCACGCGTGGGAATCGACTGCTGTGCGCCCAGGCGCGACACCGTCACCGCCGAGGCGCGTGCGCCCGCCGCCATGCACTCAAAGAGCGGCAGGCCCTCCAGACGAGCCGCAGCAAGCGCACCGATAAATGTATCGCCCGCGGCCGTCGTATCGACCACCGCACTCGAAAGCGCCGGCATGCGCAGCAGCTCACCGTCATCGCCAAGCGTAACCGACCCGGCGCCGCCCAACGTGATGACCGCAGCTCCGGCACCCTTGGCGAGCAGGGCATTGAGCGCCGCGACGCAGCTCGCATCATCCGCGGGCAAGATGCCCGTCAGCACCTGGCACTCAGTCTCGTTGGGGCAGACCAGGTCGACTGCAGACCAGACATCCGCAGGCAACTCACAGGCAGGCGCTGGATTAAAGACCGTATAGAACCCCAGCTCGTGAGCGCAAACAAGCGCCTCGGCAGTCGCCGCAAGGTCACATTCGCCCTGGGCGATAAAGACGCTTCCGGCAGCCGGGGCAATCTCGCTGGCGTCGCCGTCGAGCTCATCGGCCACCAGACGTCTCAGCGCGCGGGCAACGTCCTCGCCCGCAAGCGCATGATTGGCGCCCGGCGACAGCACGATGCGGTTGTCGCCCTCACAGCGAATGATGGTCGCCGTTCCCGTCTCCACATCATCGCGACGCGCCACAAAGTCACAGTCCACGCCAGCATCTTGGAGCCCCGCCACGAGCGACGTGCCAAACGCATCGCGCCCGACCGCGCCGATCATGCACGTGCGCGCGCCCATGTGCGCAGCTGCCACGGCCTGGTTGGCGCCCTTGCCGCCGGCATTGCCGATAAATCCGCTGCCGCCGACGGTCTCGCCCGCACGCGGCATGCGCTCGCACGCCACCGAAAGGTCCATGTTCATGCTGCCGAACACCGCAACGATGCCGCAATCTGCCATGGAAACCTCCTCGTCCGCGGGCTCTGCGCCCGCTGTTGGCCGTCAATCGTGCGCTCTCGCGCCTCTATAACTTTAGTTCACTTTGATGTGAACGCGCGCTTGAGCTTGCACCGGCAGCAAGCATTCACAGGAGCAGGCGGCTACAATGAAGGCGTGCTGATTATTCTCGTCATTGGATGAAGTTTTATGGAACAATTCCCGCGATCGAGCTCACGCCACGCGAGCGATCAACGAGCGCCGCACGAACGTTCGCGCGCTAACCGACAAGCCACCGAGCCGCGCCGCGCCGCAGACTCTCATCGCGTGCCCGCCAACAAGGGTGACCGCACCAACAGCGCCGCAAAAGAACAGGCGCCCACGCGCCCCAAATCTCGCTATATCCCCGCCCTCGACGGCCTGCGCACGCTTGCCGTCGTCGCGGTGGTGCTCTATCACCTCAACCTCACGTGGGCTCAGGGCGGCCTGCTCGGCGTCACGATCTTCTTTGTGCTTTCGGGCTATCTGATCACGCGCTTGCTGCTCAACGAAGTCGCTAAGACCGGCCGCATCGACCTTAAGAGCTTCTGGATTCGCCGCATCCGTCGCCTGGTCCCCGCCGTGGTAACGGTAGTGTTCGTGACCTGCGCGCTGTGCACCATCTTTAACCACGTGATGCTCACCAAGATGCGCCCCGACATCCTGCCGTCGCTGTTGTTCTTCAACAACTGGTGGCAGATTGCCCAAAACGTCTCGTACTTCAATGCTCTGGGCGACCCCTCGCCGCTCACGCACTTTTGGTCGCTTGCCATCGAGGAACAGTTCTACCTGATTTGGCCGCCACTGCTGTTTGCCATGGTATCCATGCATGTGAGCAAGCCCAACACGCGCCGCGTGGTTCTGGGCCTTGCCGCGGCATCCGCCCTCGCCATGATGGTGCTTTACAACCCTGCCGCCGACCCCAGCCGCGTGTACTACGGCACCGACACCCGCGTGTTCTCGCTGCTGCTGGGTGCCTGGATGGCCTTTATCCCCGATCGCGATCTAGCGCCGGTGCGCCTCGCTCATCGTTTGGGACTCAATCGCCTGGCTGGCGCCGCCAAGCACGGCAAGAACGCCGAGGGCAAGCCTGGCAAGAAGGTCGACGAATCAGCCGATACCGCCCCGGCACAGCCGAGCGCCCTCGTGCGCTTTTGGTCCTCGCCCACATCCATCGATGTGTTGGGCGTCGTGGGTCTGGTTGGCCTTGCCGCCATGGTCGCGCTCACCAACGGCTACACCGCGTTTCAGTATCGCGGCGGCACGCTGTTATGCTCCATCCTCACGCTCATGGTCATCGCGGCCTGTGTGCAGCCCCAGGGAATGGTTGCCCGCGCGCTGTCCGCCGAGCCGCTCGTGTGGGTTGGCAGGCGCTCGTACAGTATCTATCTGTGGCACTATCCGCTGCTGCTGCTTATGAACCCGGTCGCCAACATCAGCGATACGCCCTGGTGGCAGTACATCTTGCAGGTACTTGTGGTGGTCGCCGTAGCCGAGTGCTCCTATCGCTTTATCGAAACGCCGTTTAGGAAGGGCGCCTTTGGGCGCACTGTTTCCGAATTCCGCGACGGAACCACCACGCCCGCCGGCTGGGTGCGCGCGCATATTCCCGTGTGCGCCACTTGCTGCGTCGTGCTCGTTGTGGCGCTGGGCGGCCTGGTCTTTGTGCCCGACACATCCGCGCTGAGCGGCGAGGGCGCCGAAATCCTAAACAAGGAAGCCAAAAATGCAAAACCCCAGGAACAGCAGGCGGCCGATGACACCGACAAGGACAACGACGGCTTCCCCGACGGATCCTACGACCTGCTGATGATCGGCGACTCCGTGTCGCTGCGCGCCGTCGATTCCTTTGACGGCGTGTTCCCCCACAGTCACATCGATGCCGAAAAGGGCCGCCAGTTCGATGCGGGCCGCGAAACATTTGAGGCTTATCTCCAACAGAACCTTGCCGGCAAGGTCGTGGTCTTTGCGCTGGGCACCAACGGCCTGGTGACCGATGCCCAGATTGACGCCATCATGGCCGATACCGGCAATCAGCGCACCGTCGTATTTGTAAACACGCGCAGCCCGCAGCCATGGGTCGGCGCCACCAATCAGGCCATCGCCAACGCCGCCACGCGCTATAAAAACGTGCGCGTTATCGACTGGTACGGGCACAGTGCCAACCGCAACGACCTGTTCGACGGCGACGGCACGCACCTGTCGGCCACCGGCGTGACCGAGTACCTCAACCTGATCCACGATGCCGTCAAGAAGGACTTGCCCGTGCACCCCGAGGACCACGTTAACGATCCGCAGCCGGCGGCCGTCAAATCCGCTGCCGATGCACTCGTCAGCGCCCTCGCCTACAAACCGCACAAGCTAGGCACCGACAAGTAACGCGCAGCCAAATCTGCTTCCACCCGCAGCAAACAACCCAAAATCGCTCTTTTCGAGCCGACTCCGAGAGGCCGTGGGCAAAAAACAGGCCGCAGCCCATGGCGGCGACCTGTTTAGAGTCCAAAAGAAGCGCTATGCGCTGTAACCCATCGCCTGCAGAACAAACATGACGACCGTCAGCACCGTAATCACACCGATAGTCGCCCACGTGAGCACATTCCACACGCGGCCGTTGCGGTTGGCGCCCATAATGTGTCGATCAGCGGCAATAAGCACCTGGAACACCAGGACCACAGGCAAAAGCACGCCGTTGATGACCTGCGAGGTCATCATAATCTGGAACAGGTCGACGCCGGGCATGAGCACCAGCACGGCAGAGATGCCAATGATAGCCGTAATAATGCCGCGATAGACCGGGGCCTCGTCCCAGCTGCGATCGGCACCGCGCTCCCAGCCAAATGCCTCGCAGATAGCACTCGACGTAACGCCCGGAAGCACGCAGGCGGCCAAGAAGCTCGCCGCGACCAGGCCCGAGGCAAACAGCACCGTGGACCACTGGCCCGCGATGGGCTCCAATGCGCGGGCGGCGTCGGCAGCATCGCTGATCTGAATGCCCGCGGGGAACAGTACCGTACCGGTCGTTATGATAATAAAGCCGGCAATGACATCGGCGGCGATCGAGCCGCTCACGGTATCAATGCGCTGCAGCACGATATCGTCCTCACCCGCATTCTTATCGACCACGTTGTTCTGCGCCAAGAAGATCATCCACGGCGCGATGGTGGTGCCGATCGTTGCGACCACAAGCGACAAGTAACTGGGGTCGTTTTGGATGTTGGGCACAACCAGGTCGACCGCCACCTCGCCCCAGCTGGGACCAGCCATAAATGCAGCGACGATGTAGGTCACAAACACGCAGCTCACCAGCAGCAGAATCTTCTCGATGCGCTGGAAGCTGCCCGACATGGTAAGCATCCAAACCAGCAGCGCCACCAGCGGCACCGAGATGCTCGCCGGCACGCCAAAGAGGGCAAGGCCGCTCGCGATACCCGCAAACTCCGAGATGGTCACGGCCGTGTTGGCGATCAGCAGCGCCGCCATGGCCAGCACGCTCCTGCGCACGCCAAAGCGCTCGCGGATGAGCGAAGCCAGGCCCTTGCCCGTGACGCAGCCACAACGCGCCGCAGTCTCCTGCGTCACGATGAGCAGCACGGTCATGACGGGAAGCATCCACAGCATCTTGTAGCCATAGCTGGCACCGGCGCTGGAATACGTGGCGATGCCGCCGGCGTCATTGCCCGAAAGCGCCGCCAGAAGGCCAGGGCCCATGGCGCCAAAGATGGCCGCGATGGTCAGCTTTTGCTTGGTGCTCGCCTTTTGCTTCGTGTTTTGCACGCGACCACCTAACCCATGACCGACATGGTGAGCAGCACTGCGGCGATGCAGTACGCCACGCATGAGATCATGACGGCAATGACGTTCATGGCGGTACCCGACGTATTGAGGTCGTGCTCGTCACGCCAGAACAGCACCATCAGGTAAATCACGGCGCTCATGTTGCCAATCAGGCAGACGATGGCCGCAATGTTAAAGCAGCCGGTAAAGAGCTGCTCCTCAAACATGGACGCGTCGGGGAATGCGGCGGTGCGCACCAGCTGGGCGCACAGGTAGGTCACGAGCGACAGAATCAGGCCCATGCCCGTGCTCTGGAAGAAGAACCCCAGATACGGCTTGGGCTCATCGTCATGGCCGTCGTACTCCAGGAAGTAGTTCTTGACGAACGACACCATACGCGAGGCAGCCAGCAGCACGAGCGGCATGGCGCACATGGGGAACACCACCAGACGCGCAGAGCCCAGCGCCGTCCCCAGCACTGTTGCCATGATGCACGAGGCAATACCCCACACGACAACCCAGTACTGGCGATGCACAAACCAGCTGAGCACATTCGTCGAGTCGTCGGACGCGCTGTCGCCCGAGCCGACGCCTGCGATCTGCAGGTCTTCCTGGTGTTCCTCGGCGATAACGTCCATGGCGTCGTCAAAGGTCACGATACCCAAAATATGACGGTTCTCGTCGCAAACGGGGATGGCGACCAGGTCGTACTTGGTCATCTCGTCCGTTACGTCTTCCTGGTCATCGTCGGGCGACACATAAACCAGGTCGCGATAGGCCAGCTGGCCCAGCGTGGCGTCGCGGTCGGCCACGATGAGCGTGCGCAGCGAAAGGACGCCGGTGAGCATGCCGCTCGGGTCCTCGGTATAGACGTAGTAGACGCTCTCGAAGTCCTCGTCGAGCTTGCGGATCGCCTCGATGGCGTCACCGACCGTCGCCGTGGCGGGCAGGGAAACAAACTCCGAGGTCATGATGCGACCGGCAGTGTTGTCCTCATAGCCCAGCAGGTTACGAATCGCCTTCTCCTCCTGAACGCCCATCAGGCGCAGAAGCTTCTCGGCCTTCTCGTAATCGAGCTCATCGATCAGATCGGCGGCGTCGTCCGGGTCCATCATGGCCAGCATCGACGATGCATCGGTGTCGGACAGACCCTCGAGCATCTCGGTCATAAGCTCGTCGTCATCGAACTCCGAGATGGCCTCGGCGGCCTGGGCGGTATCGAGTTGCGCGAACACCTGCGCACGCAGGCGCGGATCGAGCTGCTCGATAATGTCGGCAATGTCGGCAGGGTGCAGCTCGCCAAGCGTCTTGTGCGACACCGACAGCTGGATGTTTTTAGTCGAACGGTCGAGCAGGTCCATGTAGGACCAGGCGATGATGTCCTCGCCGAGCGGTTTGCCCAGGTGCTTCATAAAGCTCTCGACGACATGCTCGAGGGCGGGGCTGATCGCGCGCAGCAGACCACGGGCGCCAACTTCGGCACCTAGCAGACGCAGCTGATTTTCGCCCGACATGGAAAACTTGATGTCGTTGACGCGCACGACCTTCATGCCCTGCGTGTCGACAATCTGCTTGTTAAGCACGTCACGGGCAAGCAAGAGTTCGGTCGGCTGCAGGTACGAAAAACGGATTTCGGTGGCCGGCGACTTAAGGTGTACGCCCGTCTCGTCGATACGGTCGACCCATTTGCGCCAGCTGATCATAAACGGCGTCTTGCCGGGTCCGCGGAACGCGAGCGACGTTACGTGCGGAAAAACTTCGCCGGTAGCAATGCCAAAATCGTTCACAACGCCGAGCTTTTCGCCATCGACGTCCAAGACCGGCAGTTTGAGCATCTCACTCAGATAATTCACTGGTGCTCCCCATCATTATCCCTTCGAACTGCGGCCATGCCGGCACGCCGTCCGTGGACTTTTAGATATGTATACGCATGCGCGGGCGGCACGCCGCTCGGCGCTCACACCCCGTACATGCGCAAGAAGCACCTGCATGGGGTCATCGACTGTATGGTCGAGGTTTGGATTTCACCTGCAACCTTTCTCTTGACCCTTGTTATCCGCAGTAACTATAGCATCAGCATCGCGCCGTGGCGCCAAATTTATGCTCCAAACATCGCAGGCATACCAAACGCTGACGCATCCGTGACATAGTCATTGGGGACGTTCTTACATGACTAGTCTGTGGTGTCGTCATCTTCGGCGAGCTGGGGGAACACGGCGTTTTTGGGCATGGCGGCCTTCGTCAGCGAGGTGAGCTTTTTGCTCAGCGATGTATCCGTCTTGACCAGATCGCTCAATGTCACGATTTTGTAGCCGTCGGCAATAAGCCCGTCGATAATCTGCGGCAGCGCCTCGAGCGTCTGCTCGGCGCATTCATCGTTATCGGTCAGCAACACAATGTTGCCCGGCGTCACCGAATCGAGCACCGTCGAGACCTGCTCGTCGGCACCGTTGAGCAGCCAGTCGCCCGAATCGATATTCCACGAGACCACGGCAGACACCAGGTCCATCGCATCAATCCAGTTTTGCTCGTCAAAGGCTGCGTAGGGAGCACGCAAAAGCATCGTCGACGTTCCGGTCGCGGACTTGATCGCCTCGGTGCCCTTCGAAACCTGTTCGCGCACCGCATCGCGATCCTTGCCCTTGAGCGATTCGTCGCTGTAACTGTTGGAGCCGACCTCGCAGCCGGCATCGACAATCGCCTTGGCCGTGGCGGGCGAGGCCTCGGCCGCATCGCCCGACAGGAAGAACGTCGCGGTGACGCCCTTTTCCTTGAGCACCTGCAAGATCTGCTTGGTCGCTCCGCTCGGGCCCTCATCAAACGTCAGCGCCACGTACTTTTCGTTGCCCTTGGGCGCCACGCTCGCGCACTCGACCACGCAATCGGTGGCGGGCACGACCTCGCCGCGGTCCTGCGTCTTACCCGACTGCTCGCCGACCCACACCTCGGAGCGACCTTGGATGCCCCACGTCTTGACGTACTCGATAGCACCCGTGCCCTCGACCTTGAGCTTGGGCTCGATAACCGTCGCCTGGACCTCATGCTTCTCATATGTGTCGCGGCCGTCTTTGACCGTCACCTTCTCGCCGCCCGTAAGCTCGCGGCTTTTCCACTTGCCCTGTTTTATGCGCTTGCCGTCCACTTTTACCGACAGCTTTTCGCCGCCATGGCGAGTAAGCACGCTGTCGTCAACGGCCAGCAAGTCCCCGGCGTCGTAGGTATCGGTCAGCTCCTGGTCGTCGATGAGATTTTGCAGCGTAGATCCGACGCGCACCGCAGTCTCCTGGCCGTTGAGGACGACATCCACGCTGCGGTTGACGTAGCCCACGACGGCAGCGATAAACAGCACGAGTGCGCAGCCCACGGCGATGAGCGCATAGGGCAGGCGAGACGGACGACGGGGCGTGCGGCTGTTTCCGATGCGAGTGCTGCGGTCGCTAAAGCCGCGGCTATGGTTGAGATACATCGCGCCGGGCTTACGGTGACGCTTGCGCTGACCGCTGGGCAGCTGCCCCAGGTCGCGGCGCGCCGTCGGACGCGCACCCGAGCGCCCGTTTAAGTTAGATCCGTTTTGGCGCATGTGCCCTCCCCCATAAACGCAGCAAGCCGGAGCAACAGGTCTCCGGCTTGCCTCCCATCAATTGGTACGTCGCTATTTGCTAGCTTTTGACGAGCCCCCGCTCGCCTTTTGATATTCGTCCTTAAAGGCCTTGAACATACCGCGCGTCTTGCCGAGCTGCTTGCCCAGCGCGCGACTGCCCTTGTCCACGGCGACCGAACCCTTGTCATCGAGCACCTTAGCGCCCTTCTTGACCTTATCGCCCACCACGACGCTTGCCTCGGCAGCCTTTGCGGCGGCGCCGCCCGAATACCCGAGCGACTTGACCTCGTCCGAAACGATCATCGCGCCGTCCGCATAGCCGCGCAGCATCGTCGGCGGCATCTGCGTGTCGCCCACCAGCACACTCGAGGCAGTGCCGGCGGTCACGTAGAACGTCTGCACGATGCCCGAACGCGGCTTGAACTCCACATCCGAGCAATAGCCGACGACATCGCCCGACTCCGTGCGCACGTCCATGCCAACCCAGATAATGCAATCGTCCAGGTTGATGTCGAGGCGCTTGGCCGCAGCGGCATCGTAGGTGCCCTTGACGTCGTCAACCGCGATGGCGCCCTCGTAGACGCCAATGGCATCGAGCGCCACAAATCGGTCGGGGCGCTCGATCATGCCCGCGATATCGGACTGGCGCACCATAAAGCCCACCACGCGCGTACCGCCCGGGGTAAAGACCGGAAAGTGAATCTTGCCGAGCTTTTTAGGGCTGCGCGGCGTGCCGTCCTTTTTGGTGCGCTTATCCTCGGTAGGCTTGCGATAGATCTTGGCGCCGACAAAATCCCCGGCGCGCATTATGCCTCGGTCGAAGGCTCCGCGGCCTCAGCGTCGGCCTCGACGGCGTTCTCGACCACGACATCGGCGGCGGGCGTCACGTTACCGCCCGAGATGGCGTCGTTGAGTTGCTCGCGCAGCTGGTCCATGCGCTCGCGGGCAAGGTCGACCTTGGCGCGCAGGTCATCGGTCTTGGCGTCGACCATCGGGCCAAAATCGTTGACCGCGGCGCGGGCCTCCTCGGCACCGTGCTCGTAGGTGTCGCGCATGTTATCCCAGGCGTCGTTGGCGATATCGGCAGCCATGGCGCGGGTCTCGGCGCCCGAGCGCGGAGCCAAGGCGACGCCGATGATGGCGCCGGCGGCAGCACCGAAGAGCGCACCCGAGATAAAGTTGAAAGTCTTACCCATGTTCATTCCTCTCCTGCGGGCACCTCGGCGCCCACCGTTTGAATGCTGTCCATTATACCCGCAGCACAGCGCTTGCCGTCTCGCTCATCTGCGTACGGTAAAGGCGCAGGTACATGATGGTGATAAGCGGGTGAGCCTACTCCTGCGGCATGGCAGGCATGGCCACTGTAGCGCCCGGGTCCTCGCCGGCGCCGTCAACGAGCGGCAGCGCTCCCTCACGCGCAGGGGCAACCGGAGCCGTCGCCGCGCCACCGTAGACGGCAGCGGGGGCCTCGTGGCTTTCGGCGGTCGCGCCCTCGGTATCGATTGCCTCCTGCGGCTCGTCGTCAAAGCTCGGGACGCCCTGGGGCTCCGCGGGCTCGGCCTCGACGGTCTCCTCGGCAGGGGCATCGTTGACAGGCTCGACGGCAGCCTCGGCAGGCTCGACGACCTCCTCGGCAGGCTC
>OHJP01001111.1_pt1 | contig 12092 bp, 7 predicted proteins | sample 1568591 | NCBI WGS metagenome assembly OHJP01 (sample SAMEA3879567, study PRJEB24766) | human gut metagenome | biome: human-associated habitat; feature: feces | place: USA | collected 1985/1987
CTCACCGCCACCTTCACCAAAGTCCACATTAATATCGCCACCAGGCTGGTCTGTCCACGATTCAATGCTTGCTCCGCCCATAGTAACGGCAGGTTTACCGTTTTCCGTGGACAAAGTAGCAGTGTACGTGTACTTATATCCGGCCTCAAAACCGGCACCGCCATTTACGGAAACAGGCCATTCGAAAGTCTTACCGTCCAGCACGAATGTCATCTTGACGCCATCCAGTGTAGTGGTAGGCAGGATAATCGCCTCAGCAGTAGTGCCATCGGCACTGACATTCATCTCGATATTGGCTTTACTCTCTTTAGCTGCCAGCGTACCGTCAGCCAGATTAAAATCGGCTTGTGTATTCATTCCGGAAAGAGAGATTTTCAATCCGCTTATATCGGGAAGAGTCTCATCGCTACCGACAGCAATCACAATCTGACTCAGTTTATGTTTGAAAGCCAGGTCTACAGCCTCTCCGGCAGCAATTGCCTTGGCATTATCAGAATAAAGCAAGTCTACTTTGGCAGGGTCTGCCTGATTATCTACAGACACGGCTAAAGTCTTACCGTTTAAAGAGGCGGAATAAGGATAATAAGCAATGAAACTTGCCGTTCCTTCTTCCGGATACCTCAATGTCTGTCCCGGAGCAGCCGTAAGCGTACCGCCGTCCGATGCAACATATTTCTTGTTGGCAAATTCAGCAGTTTGCGTCGTCATAAAAATACCTACTTCATCACCATTGCTCCAAACGTCTTTGGAAGCTTTGGTCTGCAGGCCGTCAATGCGGGAATTGAAAGTAACGCTGTTACTGTCCAACCATTCACTATTGTCATCATTGTTAGTACATCCCGTAAAAACAAGGGCTGACAATGCGCCCATAATCAATAAATTACTGACTCTCATAATGATTTGTTTTTGAGATTGGTTTTGTTTTTATGTTGTCTTAATTGAGTACCTTTGTACAGTAGGATTACTGCCATTTGGATAAATCCAATTGGCTCTTTGTGCTCTCATCAAGCCCCGGAAAGAACTCAAACCCGGTATTCTTTTCCAAGTCACTGACGGAAACCGCATATTTCATATAGGATTGAGAATCTGTATAGTCCCTATGTTGCATCCAGAAAGCAATCGTATGATACTTGCCGCCTATCTTACGCGCCACAGCCTTAAAATAATAGGACGGAATGGGAATATCCTTGCCATCATTATCCTTTATAGATTTTTCTTTTATCCAAGTAGCATCATCTGAAGGCGGTACTGCACCGGTCACAACATAAACTGTATCCGAAGCTGTAGACCAACTATTAATTCTATGTTCCAAATTCATCCAAATAGCTCCGTTAAATTTGTCTTGTCTTTGCGGAGTCTGATTGGTAAAATAAAATGTCTGATTATTCATCTCCATGGTAGCTACACGGTCATTACTCGGTATTTGATGTCCTCTTCTATAAATCGTCCCACCATAGGATTTTGAAACCACAGCTTGAAATTCATTCTCCCTCACAAGAGGATCAGAAACCCACTTATCCTTTCGGTCTACATTTTTCTCGGTATAGCACCGATGCAAAGGATAAGCCACCCAATGTGCCATCTTCATCTTTTTATCATACAGCATACTATAATTACGTATCATCTGTCCCTCCATATCCGGTCGGGCAGTACCCTTATATTTTTGCTTCGTATTATGAGTAACATACATCAAATCATGATTTTCCATCTGTGCTTTCGTTATAACCGGTGTCTCAAACCACTTGGCATACTTAGGCGCTTCAGGATCTACCGTTGTATCTCCCCCTGTATTACTGATTTTCAAATTAAGCGTATACCTTGCTCCTGCCTCAATATTTCCCGCTACATTTGTTTCAATCTCCTTATCTTTCCCGTTGACAGATAATGTAATTTTCAGTTTTCCTTCAAAGGATTGCGGTATCAGCACAGCATCCGCCTGCGTACACTCTTTATTGACGCACATGGAAACAGCTTTTTTTTCATTTCCCAATTCAATGTTATCACTCTCTTTCGAAAGGTCTATGGTAGCCTTGCTTATCAGTGGCTGCACCGTTGCTTTGATGCCCGTTAGCGAACTGCCGTCGGCACTGCTCAGATTCAGCACCAGTTTTGCCAGCAAATGGCGGAATTGAAGATTGCCGGTAGGGGACGTCGCAGTTCTGCCTGTCAGGTTAACAGCTGCCATCAGGTCTATATCCTGCTGACGGCTCTGGTCTGTCACGTCAAGGACATACCGGGTATGGTCCGTCACTTGCTCATCATACGGATAATAAGCAATGAAATCCACTGCCGTTCCGTCTTCCGGATAATAAACGGCATTGCCCGCTTTTCCCACAAAATTACCGTCACCTCGTGTAGTGACATACGCCACATTGGTTTTAAGGACCTTTTTATCGGCATTGTCGAGCATAAAAAGACCGATCACATCATTCGCTTCCCATGAAGCATTGACCGCTCTTGACATCACCCTGTCATCTATGACAGATGTAAATGTGGCTTCCGCAGCCTGATTACCCTGCGGCAATTCAGCAAATTTACTTTCACAAGCCTGAAGAACGATAAACAAGGATAGAAATCCGATTGCACTTTTAATTGTCATACTGAAAAATATTAAATATCTTACAATTGTTTTTATTGAACTGTTTTCTGTTTTTTTAAAATAAGTGCATAAAATTATAAAATAAAATACACATAAATAAAGACCCGGAACAAAATCTGCATAGCATACAGTAAAAAAGTCCTTTTTTACCAAAAATATGACAATAATATGAAAATATAATGTCAAATATAACCCCTTCCCATTATAGACCCAACGGGAAATAAACAAGAAAATAAAAAGAATAGGATAAAAACAACAACTATGCAGGTTAGAAATATCAAGTAAAAAAAACAGAGCATCAATAATAAAAAATCCATTTAACAATAAAGATAGCGTCAATCGAAATATCTAAAAATGAATAACCTGTAGTTTGTTTTTGAAAAGTGAATTATTTAAAAAGAAAATGCCGTGAGTTTGCTCCTGAAATGCCAGGCATTTCAAACACAAATGCCGGACGTTTTCATGACAAACACACGGCATTTCGGGAGTAAACTCACGGTATTTCGGAAGCAAACCCGCGGCATTCCGGAAACGGACCTTGCAGGATAGTAAAATTGCGTTTTTTACGCTTCAAACCGATCAGTATTTATACTGATTGGTTATATTATATTTATATATATTATATATATCACTTGCGGTAATATTACCGGTAAAATTACCGGCAATATTACCGCAAAATCACACTTCTTTTCCTTTCAGCGTTGCCGAACTGCTTTCCGTGATTTTCACATTCACAAAATCGCCCACGCGATGCGTACCCCTATCAAAAACCACTACCCGATTCTGCTCGGTACGTCCGAAAAGCTGGTCGCGCGAACGCTTGGACACTCCCTCCACCAATACTTCGTAGGTTTTACCCACGCAGCGGGCATTGGCTTCGGCAGAAAGGCGGTTCTGCAAAGCGATAATTTCATTCAGACGGCGGATCTTCACCTCTTCCGGCACATCATCCGGCAAATGCTTGCTGGCATACGTACCCGGACGCTCGGAATACTTGAACATAAAGGCGGCATCATAACCGCATTCTTCCATCAGGGAAAGAGAAAGCCGGTGGTCTTCTTCCGTCTCGGAATGGAAACCGGAAAATATATCCGTAGACAAACCGCAGTCGGGAATGATACGGCGGATAGCATCTACACGCTCCAGATACCATTCACGGGTATACTTACGGTTCATCAGTTTCAGGATACGGCTGCTTCCGCTCTGCACGGGCAGGTGGATATGCTTGCACACATTGGGCACTTCCGCAATAACCTGCAGGGTTTCATCGCTCATATCCTTGGGGTGCGAAGTAGTGAAGCGGATGCGTACGCCCGGTGCAGACTCTGCTACGGTGCGCAACAGCATAGGGAAAGTGACAACCTCCCCGTCCGCCTTCTCAAAACGGTACGAGTTGACATTCTGCCCCAGCAGGGTCACTTCCTTATAGCCTTTAGCCACCAAATCCGCCACTTCATTCAAGATACTTTCCACATCACGGCTGCGTTCCCGTCCGCGCGTATAGGGAACGATGCAGTAGGTACAGAAGTTATTGCAACCGCGCATGATAGAGACAAAGCCGGAGATGTGGTTGCCGCAGATACGCGAAGGTATCACATCGCGGTAGGTCTCCGTTGTAGACAGCTCCACGTTAATGGCTTTCTCACCGGCTTCCACAGCCGCAATCAAATCGGGCAGGCTGAGATAAGCATCCGGCCCCACCACCAAGTCGACATGGTGGTTCGTAATCAGGTCGTCCTTGACACGTTCCGCCATACATCCCAACACACCGACAATCAGATTCTTCTTTTTCTTCTTGAGCGAATGAAAAAACTCCAGCCGGTTTAAAATTTTCTGTTCGGCATTGTCGCGGATAGAACAGGTATTCATGAATACCGCATCCGCCTCTTCCAGTGTATCGGCCACCGAATACCCCGCCATCTGCATCACAGAGGCTATCACTTCACTGTCTGCCACATTCATCTGGCAGCCGTACGTCTCGATGAACAACTTTCTGTTGTCATCAGCAGTTGCAGATTTAAAGTCTGCTCCCGTCATATTTTCCATTGTTTCTTATTTTTTTAGTTTCGCCGCAAAGATACATCTTCACGTTCAATAAAGCAGTGAAACTGTGGAAAAATAACACTTAACTTCCTCTAATTGACAGATTTCTACTAATTAATGTTAAGCAACTAAACATTTTCCGAGTGTTAATTTGGCATTATTAGAATAAATTTTCATTTTTGTGAAATGAAAGAAACATTAGATTTTTTCATAGTTAAGGTTTAGGTTAAAAAAAATAAGGGGAGCTGTGAAGCTGCCCTTTTTTAATGCCAATTTATTGGTTACAATCAGATTAAATAATTACCTTTGGCGATGTAAAAAACAAAGAAAGACTTATGGAAGACATCTTCAAATTTCTGTTCGTGATAGGCATCATTGCTATCGGCTTTGTAAGACAGGCCAGGAAAGAAGCGAAAACCAGTACCGGCAACGGTCCCGCCATGCCTATGCCCGATGCAGAAAGTCCTTTTCCGGAAAATTGGAACGGCGTACCCTACAACGGGTATAACCCCGAAAACCCCGGACCGGAAGTAAGCGCGCCGCGAAAGAAAGCCGCAAAGAAACATAAGTCCGCTCCCAAACAACCTCCCGTCTGTCCAAACACCGACAATATGTCTCCCGAACCCACCGAGGCCTCATCCCAATTTGAAATACACTCGGCAGAAGAGGCACGCAAAGCCATCATCTGGGGAGAGATATTACAACGAAAGTATTAATGCGATTGAAAATAAGTTGATTCCTTACACGAAAAAATAACTATAACATTATGGCATTTAATTACATTTCAGCAGCAGAAGCTGCAAGCCTGATTAAACATGGCTACAATATCGGCCTGAGCGGATTTACTCCCGCAGGCACAGCCAAAGCCGTTACGGCTGAACTGGCAAAAATAGCAGAAGCGGAACATGCCAAAGGAAACCCTTTCCAGGTAGGCATTTTTACAGGAGCTTCAACCGGCGACTCCTGTGACGGTGTCCTCTCACGCGTCAAAGCCATCCGCTACCGTGCTCCTTACACAACCAACCCCGATTTCCGCAAAGCGGTGAACAACGGCGAGATTGCCTACAACGACATTCATTTGTCGCAAATGGCGCAAGAAGTACGCTACGGCTTCATGGGAAAAGTAAATGTCGCCATCATCGAAGCCTGTGAGGTGACTCCCGACGGTAAAATCTACCTGACTGCTGCCGGCGGTATCGCTCCCACTATCTGCCGCCTTGCCGACCAGATTATCATAGAGCTGAATGCAGCACACAGCAAAAACGCCATGGGCCTGCACGACGTCTACGAACCGCTCGACCCGCCTTACCGCCGCGAAATACCTATCTTCAAGCCGAGCGACCGTATCGGACAGCCTTACATCCAGGTAGACCCGAAAAAGATTGTGGGCATCGTGGAAACCAACTGGCCGGACGAAGCCCGCTCTTTCGCCGCTGCCGACCCGCTGACCGACAAAATCGGACAGAACGTAGCCGACTTCCTTGCCGCAGATATGAAACGCGGTATCATCCCTTCCACCTTCCTCCCGTTACAGTCGGGCGTAGGCAACATTGCCAACGCAGTATTAGGTGCTTTGGGACGTGATAAGACGATTCCGGCATTCGAGATGTACACAGAGGTTATCCAGAACTCCGTTATCGGACTGATTCGCGAAGGCCGCGTGAAGTTTGGCAGCGCCTGCTCACTGACCGTAACCAACGACTGCCTGAACGGTATATACGAGGATATGGACTTCTTCCGCGACAAGCTGGTTCTCCGCCCGTCGGAAATATCCAACAGTCCCGAAGTGGTGCGCCGTTTAGGTATTATCTCCATCAACACGGCCATCGAAGCCGACCTCTACGGAAACGTAAACTCCACCCATATCGGCGGTACGAAGATGATGAACGGTATCGGCGGTTCGGGCGACTTTACGCGCAACGCCTACATCTCCATCTTCACCTGCCCGTCCGTAGCCAAAGAAGGCAAAATCAGCGCCATCGTACCGATGGTATCCCATGTGGACCACAGCGAGCATGATGTCAACATCATCGTTACCGAACAAGGTGTTGCCGACCTGCGCGGCAAGAGCCCGAAAGAACGTGCACAGGCAATCATCGAGAACTGTGTTCATCCGGACTACAAGAATATCCTGTGGGATTATCTGAAACTGACCGACGGCAAGGCGCAGACTCCTCACTCCATGCGTGCCGCTCTGGCTATGCACGCCGAACTGGCAAAAAGCGGGGATATGAAGAATGTGGACTGGGCACAGTATAAATAAAGACAGTTCCTTCCGTTAAAAAGACCTTTCAGGCACGGGATTACACAGATTGCACGGATAAAAAGTGCAGCATGGATTAAACTGAAAAAATCCGTGCAACCTGCGTAATTCCGTGCCTGAAAAATAAAGTTCACACCAACCGGCCATTCATCGGATAAGCATGTCACAGACTGCATCCTGGAATTTACGCGCCTCCCTGCCGGAAAGCACATTCTGATTCATAATGGCAAAAGCAATGTGGTGTCCGTTACTCGCCTTCAAATAACCAGCCAGGCAGTTTATAGCCGTAAAAGAACCGGTTTTGGCATGCACATTCTTATAAGAAGGCGTCCCTTTCCTCATACGGTTCTTCAGTGTCCCGTCCACTCCGCCGATAGGCAATGCTTTATACAGTTTCTGAAACACATCCGTGCGTGAATAAGCAAATTTCAAGAAAGCGACTAAAAGTTCAGAGGAGATGTAGTTATAGTTGGAAAGCCCGCAACCGTCTGCCAGATTATAGCGGTCGGGGAGATAACCCAGCTTTCCGATTAACTGACGGACAGCCGAAAGCCCGTCCGCAGCCGAAACATGCCTGCCGCCTGTAAACTGTGCACCCAAACGGCATAACAGAGCTTCTGCATTCAGATTATCGCTCTCCTTCATTATCCGGTTGACTACCGCCTGTACAGAAGTGCTATAAGATGCCATTCGCACTGAAACGCTGTCTTTTTGAAACTCGCGGAAAGAATAATCCGACAGACAATGAATGCCTTTTGCCCGTAAACGCTCCAGGAAGGTGTGCATAAAGAAATCCTGAGAAGAGTAGATATTCACCGTACCGGTACGCCTCCCGTCCACATTACCCGATACCGCCAGTTCATTGCCGTTCTCCAGCCAGTTGCGGGATACACGGAAACGTCCGGCAGAGGGAGTACGGGTTTTCGTTGTATTGGCCAGCGTGTAATAAGACGAAGCGGGCGTACATTCCAAACGTGCCGTATCACCTTGTGCACCGGGAAAAGCGGTCACCGTAACCACTCCTTTATCGAGCATCAGCGGCGACAGGTACGGCTGAAAAGAATGGGGCGTATCGTCCCACAGCCAGCCGCTTCCCCAATACAGGGAGTCTTTCATGGAAACATCGCCATATATCCTGCCTTGAACCACAGAGAAAGGCAGCTGCGCCACGCTACCGACCAAAGAATCCAGCGCCTCGTCGTCAAACTCAGGGTCGAAGCCGCCGACAACGTATATATCCCCTTTCAGCGTATCACGCCCAATCACTCCCTTATACCAGACTTCCGTACGGAAAGGCTCGTCCGCCTCAGGACGCGCAAGCGCCGTAATCGTAGTCAGCAGCTTCATCGTAGAGGCCGGACGGGAAAGTTTATCCGCCTGATAATCATACAGAACCTTATTGGCGGTCAGGTCGTATGCTGAAACAGATACATTAGAGCCTGCAGGCAATTGATACTTTATCAATGTATCCAGTTGCGAAGACAAAGAGTTTGTTTCAGGTGATATTCCCTGTGCAGGCAATACACAGGGAATCAACGTCAAAATCAATACAATCGGGAATAAGCAATATTTTCTCATCTTCTTACAAGCTATCATTCAGTTTCTCTGTTATCCGGCTGTTTCCGGCAACCGGACAACAAAGAAACGATAACCGCCGCAGAATCGCAAGTTATCAGCTTCACGATTTTCATAACACCCCGTATTTTGTCTATCAAAGCGCTTCCTTAAAGATTTCGCCTACCGTAGGATGCGGGAATACCATCTTTTTCCATTCCGAGGCCGTCAGTTTGAGTTCGACAGCCATACCGGCCAGCGTGATAATCTCCGAAGCCGGATTGCCCAGCACATGTGCTCCCAAAACGGTATCATCTTCCGCCAGCAACAACTTGCACATACCGTTAACGCCCTCATTCTCCGCGACAAATCGACCGGAATAAGCCATAGGCAGCTTGACGGCACGATAAGGAATACCCTTTCTTTGCAAGGCCTCTTCCGTATCTCCCACACCCGCAATCTCAGGATTGGTATATACTACACCGGGAATAGCCCTGTAACTCATACAGTCTTTCTTCCCCAGCACGGCATGTATCGCCACTTCCGCCTCGCGCACAGCAGTATGGGCCAGTAAAGAAAATCCGGTTAAATCCCCGCAGGCATATACCCCCGGAACGGAAGTCTGCATCTGTCCGTCCACCTGTATATTTCCGCGCGCCGTTTTATCTAAATTCAGGTTCTCCAATCCGAAGCCTTTCGTTACGGGACGGCGGCCGACGCTCATCAATAATCTTTCCGCAATTACACAACCCGCACCTTCGGCATTTTCATAATTTACCTGTATCTGCTGCGTGTCTCCATTTCCGGACGCAACTTCGGACAGTGCCACCACCTTTGTGTCCAGCATGAATTTAATGCCGCGCTTGGCATACTCCGCACGAAGCATGGCCGACAGCTCCTTGTCCATTCCACCCAATATCTCGTCCAGCATCTCGATGACAGTGACCTCTACTCCCAGGCTGTTGAAGAATGAGGCAAACTCCATACCGATTACCCCACCGCCGATAATGACCAGTGACTTTGGAAGCTCCTTATTGTCCAACGCGTCGCGATGCGTCCAGTAAGGCACCGTATCCACTCCGGAAATGGGCGGAATAAATGTTTCCGAACCTGTGCAGAGCAATAGATTATCGCATTCATAAGTTTCGTCACCGCACAGAACATGATTCTTATCTATGACGGAAGCCTCGCCGGTCACGATGGTCACATTGCCGGCAGTCAGTTTTCCTTTGACACCCAACACCAGCTTCCGCACAATCTTCTGCTTGCGTGCTATAATCTTGGACAAATCAAACGAAACTTCCGACACGCTAACCGCGTATTTGGATGCGTGGCATGCATTGTCATACGTTTTTGCAGAGTACAATAAAGTCTTGGTAGGAATACACCCTTCGTTCAGACACACTCCGCCAAGATTCCGCTTTTCAAAAAGCACAACACTCAAACCGGCCTTTCCGGCTGTTTCCGCAGCCGTATATCCCGCAGGACCGCCGCCGATAATGGCAACTTGATATTTCATAGTTCTTACATTTATGGATTTCTGCATGCAAGATACGACAAGAAATTCAGAAAAAAAAGCGTAATGCCTTACATAATTATCATCTTATTGCGACATACGCTGCTCAAGCAGGCGGATAAACTCTTCCTCTTTGACGGGAAGAAGCGCTGCACACTTACCCTCGCCATACCTCACCAGGACATAGCGCATAACGGCAAATCCGCCTATCTGCATGGAGGAAGTGCGCTCTACCGACGTAATATCCTTCAGCAGGATTTCCTTCCCCCGTGAAAACCGGCCGAAAAACAGCAACAGTTTATTGTCGGCAGTAACGGTATAGGTAGTATGAATCAACTTCTCGATACTGACAACCAGCAGAAGCATAAAAAGGACAGCGATGAGAATTTGCTTTTCCCAAAGGCCGTAAACGGCTATTGCACCTGCCAAAGCAACAAACAAATACTGTCCGGCAGCGATACGCGCATGAAAAATTCGATTCATTTTATCCGGTTTTTGCCGCTAAGGTAGGTATTTTTACGAATTAATGCCCATAAGGGAGACAAGGAACGTACTTATTTTGTAGTTTTGCGGTGTTAAATACACGAAACTATGGTAAGAAAGTTCGATTTCCTCGTTATCGGCTCCGGAATTGCCGGTATGAGTTTTGCGCTGAAAGTGGCGCATAAAGGAACAGTAGCCCTCATCTGCAAGGCCGGCCTGGAAGAGGCAAACACTTATTTCGCACAAGGCGGGATAGCCTCCGTCACCAACCTGGCGGTAGACAATTTCGACAAGCATATCGAAGACACCATGATTGCCGGAGACTGGATAAGCGACCGTGCAGCCGTAGAAAAGGTAGTGCGCAATGCTCCAGGACAAATCAGTGAACTCATTAAATGGGGAGTGAATTTCGACAAAAAAGATAACGGAGAATTCGACCTGCACAAAGAAGGCGGACACTCGGAATTCCGCATCCTGCACCACAAGGACAATACGGGTGCGGAGATACAGGAAAGCCTGATTGAAGCCGTGAAGCAGCACCCCAACATCACCGTATTTACCAATTTCTTTGCGGTGGAAATCATTACGCAGCACCACTTGGGCATTATCGTCACCCGCTATACTCCGGGCATCAAATGCTATGGCGCCTATGTGCTGAACGAAAATACCGGAGAGGTGGATACGTTCCTCTCCAAAGTAACCATCATGGCTACGGGCGGTTGCGAAGCTGTATACCGCAACACCACCAACCCGCTGGTGGCCACGGGCGACGGCATCGCCATGGTCTACCGCGCCAAAGGCGCCGTGAAGGACATGGAGTTTATCCAGTTCCACCCCACCGCCCTCTATCATCCGGGCGACCGCCCCTGCTTCCTGATAACGGAAGCCATGCGCGGCTACGGCGGCGTGCTCCGTACCATGGACGGCAAGGAATTCATGCAGAAGTACGACCCGCGTCTTTCACTCGCCCCGCGCGACATCGTGGCACGTGCCATCGACAACGAGATGAAGCAGCGCGGCGACGAGCATGTGTACCTGGATGTCACCCACAAAGACCCCGAAGAAACCAAGAAACACTTCCCGAATATCTATAAGAAATGCCTCAGCATAGGCATCGACATTACGAAAGACTACATTCCGGTAGCCCCTGCGGCACACTATCTCTGCGGCGGTATCAAGGTAGACCTGGACGGACAGTCCAGCATCCGCCGCCTGTATGCCATCGGCGAATGCTCTTGCACCGGTCTTCACGGCGGCAACCGCCTGGCTTCCAACTCGTTGATTGAAGCGGTAGTTTATGCCGATGCAGCCGCCAAGCATGCGTTGAGCGTATTGGAACGTTATGATTTCAACGAAGACATCCCCGAATGGAACGACGAGGGCACCATCTCCAACGAAGAGCGTGTGCTCATTACGCAAAGCATGAAGGAAGTGAACCAGATTATGGAATCCTACGTAGGCATCGTCCGCAGCAACACCCGCCTGACCCGCGCATGGAACCGCCTGGATATTCTTTACGAGGAGACGGAAAAACTGTTCAAGAGCAGCAAGGCCACCCGCGAGCTTTGCGAACTGCGCAACATGATTAACGTAGGATACCTGATTACCCGCCAGGCCATGGAGCGCAAGGAAAG
>OHJP01001114.1_pt1 | contig 12072 bp, 17 predicted proteins | sample 1568591 | NCBI WGS metagenome assembly OHJP01 (sample SAMEA3879567, study PRJEB24766) | human gut metagenome | biome: human-associated habitat; feature: feces | place: USA | collected 1985/1987
GCTCTTCCGATCTTCGCTTTGAAGTCCATTCACAAAGTTCGTGATAACCGCCGCTCCTTGCGTGATTAACTGCGGTAGATTTTGCAAAATACCAAGAACGAGCTGAGTTACGATTTCAAACCCTTTGGTAATCAGTGCTGGAACTCCGGTTGCGATTCCGAGTAAGAACTGATTAAGCAGCTCCATTCCTGTAGAGATAAGCAACGGAGCATTTTCCATCATTCCGGTAAATAGTCCATTCACGATATTTCCAGCTGCTTGAATCATACCGGCAACGCCGTTTTCTTCAAATCCTTGCGTCAACTGCTCAATTGCACTAATCGCCGCAGGCAACAAAGACTCTGTCAGTCCATCAGATATCGGCTTTACGACCTCGCCCAATAGCTGTTGAGCATTATCTTTTAAAGTGGAGATCAGACCGCTAAACGTCTGGCTTTGCTTTTCCATACTTTGGAAATACTTACCGCCCTCAGACGTTGCTCTCTGCATGGATGCTGCAATTTCGTCGACAGAGATCGTCCCCTTACTGATTCTGTCGTACAGGGACGCCATAGACTCCCCTGTGCTTTCAGAAATTTCTTGCAGTGGATTAAATCCAGCTTCAATCATCTGTTTGACATCTTCCAACAATACCTTTCCAGCAGAGGACATCTGACCGTAAGCAGTAGCAATTCTGGACATTTTTTCGGCAGAGCCTTGTGAAATATCACCGAGCATCATCATACTGTCCATAGCTTCGTCTGCGCTAAAGCCATAGTTCATTAAGAGCTGTGTAGTATCTGCCAAGTCTGGAAGTTCAAACGGTGTCTCCGCTCCAACTTTCTTTAATTTGTCGATTACTTCCGCAGCCTTTTCTGCGGATCCAGTCATAACCTCAAATGATGTCTGGTAAGACTCTATGGATGCATTGTATTTTACTCCGGCTACAACACCAGCTCCAAGCGCAGCCGTAACAGCACCAACCGCAGCAACTGCCACTCCTGCACCTTTCTTGGCTATTCCACCAAGTTTGGAAATTCCGGAATTAAATCCAGATTCATTTATTTCCGTGTCAAATTTTAATGAGCCATCATAACCCATACTATCCCTCCTATTCTTGGATAGCACAGGCTCATAGGCTCACTTAAGTGCTTTATTTCTTAATTTCTATTTCTTTCTTACAAGTCCGACATTTTACGTAGATACCGTGGCTTTTGGCTGTATTGTCTGCAATAGCAAGTTTGCAGCCGCACACAGGGCATCTAATCCAATCTCGGACTAATATTGGTTCTTTTTTCATGGTCCACCTACATAAAAGCGTCACCGATTTCAAAATCAGTCAATTCTTCCTGTTTTAACTCGATCAGTTTTTTAATTTTCTGGATTCTCTTTTTCTCTTCCGGATCTTTAACTTCGCTCAGATCAATCCCTCTGTACATAATTCTTTTCTTGATCTCATTGTCCTCTGATAATCCATCAAAAAGCATTCGAAATTTCCACCAGTGCAGATATTTAATATCAATCAGGTCGATTCCGTAATCGCGCAAAAATGCTGATAATATATAGGGATAATCGATGGAAAAAGAAAAAAGATTCTTTTGCCTCACTGTTCCGGTTTGACTGACTTCTCCGTCTGAAAAATCAGCACTCATAAAGTCGCATAATGCGTCAATTGCAGGCTGTGATATTTCGATATCGTCAAGGAAATACTCACTCAAAATCAACAGCTTATCCACAGACTTGACATCTTTATCTTTTAACATGTCCAAAAGAGAAATATACTCTCGAAAATCGGTTCTGATTCTCACAGGCTTTCCATTTACAATTACCGATGTCGGGAGTGATTCATAGAAGAGGTTCATCGGTTCTTATTCGCCCCTCTCCTAGCTTTCCTGTTTGGTGTATATTTGTTTACCATACTGTTATATCTGGACTGCTCGCTGTTCCGTAAATCAAACAGTGAATTGGCGGCCTTAACTCTCATGTCCATGCTGTTTTTCCCTAGAAACATTTTTTCGCTTGTTCCGTCTCCGAATAATCGGTCATAGAAATCATTAAAAACCTTGCATTGCGCCCTCGTAATCTCGGACACTTTTCCAACTTTCGGTACTTTTTCGGATTCCTCAACCATTTTTTCGTAGCAGCCCTCGAATTTCTCCATAAAATCTGCGTCTGTAAAATCGATGTCTGTTTCAAAATTATTAAATTTCCACTGGCTCATTGGCTCACTCTCCTATTCTTTCCTGTGTTTTTTCCACCTTAAAATCGGTGGAAGCTACTCCCCCCATGTAATCACCCTTAGTGTAAGTGACCGTCTTGGATGTAATATCAGTCTCTGTAACATATCCTTCCTCGATGTCGGATACAGCTTTCAGTGATCCGCTGTAAACCAATGCGTCCGTTCCATCTCCGTCGGAATCTGGGATAACTGCGTAAGTTCTCTTTGTCGCAAAGCACTTATCGCCTTTCGTATTTTTCTTGTAAAAATCCACCGTGACAACTTCCACATGAGCATCATCCGCAACTTTCTCTCCATCATGGATTGCCGCAATGCGCTCATGTACCGGATTGCCTGCGTACATATCAAATGAGTATTCTGTAGCCGGAGCATATCCAACTACATCTGATCTCTCCGTGCTTTCATCCACGTACTGTCTGGAATACTCTTTCGGGTTTTTCCCATTTGTCATTGCGGTAAAATTGGTCATTCTTTCAAATTTCGGAGAGCTGCCCGTTGCATCCGTGTTCATGAATGCCACACGCAAATGTCTGCCGACTAATTTTGGTGCTGTTACTTCCATACTTATACCTCCTGTGTATAAATTAAGCGGCACTCAATACGATACTTAGCTTTTTCCTCGTTGATATCGTACAAGTAACCACTGTTTAAAGTTTCAATTGATATTGGACTTTTCTTTTCTCCGAGTTTCGGGAGGTTGTCGTTAAAACTCTGCTGTTCCAACCACTCTTCGAAGCTCTGGAAGAATCCACTGTTTTCGATATTGATTCTTGCGTCCTGATCGTATTCCTCTTGGCTCGTAAACGCAAACTGGAACTGTTTCTTTGACCCACCGTCCATGTATCTCTGGATAATCGGGTCGCAAGGGAGAGGGTCAACAGAGTACCCCATATCCGTTCCGATATAATCCACATTTACACGCCCGTCACTCAAAAACGGACATGTGAGAATGTATGATCTGACGCTGTCAATGAGATTTGACATACTTAGCCGCTCCTTTCAGGATAGAGTCTTTATGACGGTTTTTCATGCGCTCAAACCATCGTGATTTTTCCTTGTGCTCGTAATACTGTCTACGTGCATAAGGCGCAATCTGATTGATCTCACCACTACCAATCACGGTGCCAAGGGTTGCTGACTTAACAAGTACTCCTGTCCGCCTTGGAGTCTCCGGGTTCATGCGCCGGATGCACTCAGAATCGACAAACTCCTGCGCGCTTGCGAAACCAGATTCCATATTCGGTTTAAAGTTCGGATTCCAGTCGAGTCTCGCTATTGTCCTTCCTTTCAAATCTCCCTTGGAAATCGTGTAAGTTGATATCTTACCTCTCGGTGTCTCGATCTTAAATTTCTTCTTTCCTTTTCCCACTACACTCCCACCACCTTAATATGCGGATTGCCGCCAAAAGTATTGTAGTTTACAGACGTGACTCTGGTCTTATCCAGTCCATCCAAGTCCTTGATGGTCTGCATATCAACCTTGCAATCACCTTTTACAAGGTAATCGTCTTTCTTGATTTCCGCGCTCGTATCCGGGATTCTGACCGTGTAGGTGTCTGCTTGTTTTAATCCATCTGTCGTGATCTGCGACTTTTCGTTTTTGTACCACCATACCTCTGGGATGTAGGTTCGTTCCCACTCATCCAGTCTGGTTTCTGAGTTATATTTCCTACCGTAAAGCGTGGCATCTGTGTTGGTTATCATAATTCCACCCCCATATACAAGAGTCTGGTCGGCTCAAGATAAAGCAACAATGTGTCAAATATATTCCTTTTAAGCAGATCGTCCGCTGTCTCTCCGTTTCCTCCGCTTTCATAGCTGACGGAGTATCCGTCCGTGTTTTCGGATGTGACCGCGCGTCCAGAATGCTTGCTTCTGACCTTTTCATCATTTGCAATCAAATCACAGACGGAGCAGGCGGCAAGCTTTACTTCTTCCATCTCCATGTTGTCATCAGCGCGCCCGAAGGTAATCCTCCGGACATAAGCTGATGCTTTCATAATGGATTTCTCAAACTCTTCTTTCGCCAGATTCCCCTTGAATGTAGAGGTATAATATTCATAATCTGCGTACAGATTCATTCGATCAACCCCCTACTCCGCAGCAGTGTGCACATAGATGGCCACTTTTTTGTTGTCTTTCGCTTCTGCGATACCTACGGTACGATATCCGAACTTCCAAGCATCTGCATCCTGGTTTGCATCCGGTGTGATAATCTTAGATACAGTGTGCTTCTGATTCTGGATTACTGCATTCTTGTCAACAATCAAGAAATCAATCTTCTTACCGCCTGTTGTTGTAAAGCCGCCGGCTCCAGATGCTGTCAACGTGACTTTGTCGAAAAATCTTCCCTCAGGAACTTCAATCACTCCAGCCCAGCCTTCCAGAACTTTCTTGGATGCCGTTGTATCAAGGTCCTCAATATCCCCTTTGAGTGCGGCAGAGATATACAGATAACAGGTTTCCGGCTTTGCCTCCGCATTTTTAATAGCAGTCTTGCCTTTTCTAATTGCTGCAATTCCGGCTTTCGCATCTGCAATCGCTGCTGCCACTTTATTAGCAGATAGTGCGTATCCTGCATAAGATGCAAGTCTCCAAGCGTCAAGCTCCGGAACAACCTGTGTTCTCAAAAATTCTCCAGAAAGACGTCCGAAGGCAACACCTGCAGACTCGATATTGTCCATAGCGTCCACAGTGAACATACGGCCTCGATCATAAGTACATTTCTTAGTCTCGTACTCAAGTGTCACGTCACCTGCAACATATCCTGTCTGCTTATTGTAATTTGCAAGACCGGACATCGTCATTTTCGGAATCAAAATTTCATTTGCGTTTGCACCCTCTCTCACAAGCTCATTCGGACCATCCAAAACCGCTGTCAAAGATGCCAGCTTGTAAACTTCGTCCAACATCGTAGAGTATGCTTTTCTTAATGCAATTGTGTTCGCCATATCTTATTACCTCATTCTTTCAAAATTATTTTTCTGCCGGAAGCCCCATGGCCGCTCTGATTGCTGACATATTATCTCCGCCAACATCAGCACCGCCTCCTGTTGCTCCGACTGCGTTCATGAATGGTTCATTAGAACCAAATAAATAAGCATCAGATTCCTTTACGGTTTCCAATGCTTTCTTGATGTCCTCAGACTGGTTTTTCGATCCTTTCAAAGCGTCAATATCAAGCATAGCCATGACCGCTTTTTCATTGCGTCCCCCGGCTGTCTTGATTGCTTCTTTGATCGTGTCGGAAAAGATGCGATCCGCTTCTTTAGCGGCATACTCAGCATCCTTGTCTTTCAGCTGCTGATTCAGCTTATCAATTTCTCCCTGCATAGCTGTTGGGTCAACATCTTTAAACTTTTCCAAAGATTCCGTTGTGGTCTCAAGCTGACTCTTATAATTGTCACGCTCCCCCTCTGCTTTGGTAGTCTTTGCCTTTTCAGCGGCAATGTCTTTCCCGTTCTCTGCCATGATTTTATCAATGACATCCTGCTCCAATCCAAGTCCTTTTAAAAATTCTGTTTTCATGTTTCCATTCTCCTTTCGCATTAGGTTGTTTAAGGTGTGTAACCATCCACCACGAATTGACTGTTTAAGGTCTCATCTACTGACCAAAAAGGCATAAAAATAACACATATCTCTATGTGCTAATCTCTTAAAGTAACGCCTGCACCTGCTCTTTCAAGCTCTCCGGTACATTATCAATTGTCAAGTGTCCACCTTTAATTCTGTTTGCCAAAAACTGCGCCATAATTTACACCTCCGCTTCCATTGTTGCAAGAATCAACTCCTGCACCGCCTGATCTGTGACTTCCTGTGCCGCCTGTGTTGCTTTCAAGTCTTTCTGCAGCTTGCCGTAGGCGCTCATACCATCATCCACTGCTTCATACTCTTTTATTACATTCTCTTCTGTCTCCGTATATCCAACAAAGACAAGGTTGCTAAATCCCTCTGGTTTTTCCTCCTTGAGTGGCTTGTAGCCCTCTTTCTTGATGGAGCTGATTCTTACAGTTCCGTTTTCCATGATTTTTGCGTAGTTCATATCATATCTCCTTTCGGTATGTTACTTTAATATCTGGGTCAACTTCTCCACCATCCACTGTGATGACTGTGGTAGGGTAGTAGGTTTTTAATGCTCGGATAGCGTTTTGTTCGGATTGTGGTAGGGGGACGAATTCGGGGTTCGTAGTTTCGTAAGCGATTTTTAACGGATTTTCTACGAGCCACGTTTTAAATTCTTGGACGGTTGTAACATTTTCGTTCGGTGCTGAAAAAAATTTAACTCCAATATTCCAATTACAACAGATTCCGAATTCTGCTTTTGTGTACGACATTGCTATGGCTCTATATCTGTCTACATAAATATCGCCATTTCCGATTCCATTCGGTACATCTGTAAAAACAACCGAAAAATGCTGAACTTCTCCTTGTTTCCCACCCAGGGTTATATTACTAGATTGTCCATCAAAACCGTCAATTATCTTGCTCTTATACAACCACCCAATCTGTCCACCCTGCTCTACCAGTCTGTCCCACTTTGTGAGAGGGCGGTCGGAAGTTAGAGTGAGGGTTTGCGGTTGATGGTATTGCTCAAATTCATTCATAGCTGTTCCATATTCCATTTGGATTTTGGAATCAATCGGCGCTCTTGCATTCGATATACTAGCCCGAATGTATTTTGCGTTTGATGGAGTTTTAAATTTTCCAGTAAAATGCTGAACTATCTTCTTTCCGTTTTCGTCATATACGTTGATATTACCTTCCCATATTACTCCATTTGCAGAAATGACATAATCTGTATTTGGTTCAATTTCAACTGGTTTGTCAAAAGTATTCATTGTTACTAGATCGCTAACAACATTCATGTCGTCCGTTATGAATTTTCCCTTTAATAGTTTCCCGTTAAAAAGATTTCTTCCAGTAACCTTCACATCCACTTCATACTTCCTTGTTTCCTCATTCCACATCCCAGAGTTTTTAATTTCCTGCGGATATTCCGGACTTGGGGAGGGTTTACCGCCTGTGTAGGGTTCGTAAGGCAGAACGGTAGAGCTTTCAGTTCTTCCATATCGGATTCTGTAACATTGGTCATGTCTATTTTCTTGTATGTCAATCTTATGTAAGCTGCACCTTCTGGCATTTCTGAAGACATATTTATCGGAGAATTGATTTTTGTCTTTTCTTTATCGTATGCAATTATTGTATGCGCTGAAAATTTGTTTCCGCAGCTAGTGGAATACCTTTTGCCCGGAATAACAGGGATATACCCAGTGGTAATGTATTGTTTTAGTTTGATAATATTACCAGTATCTCCTGCAAGAGTACCAACCACGAACTCACTCGGATTAGCAAGATTTTTTCCAGTAGTCTGCACCTGCTCCGTCTTCCCACCAAGCTCCAACCTCTCAAGCGGTGCATCCAAGCTGTTCGGAAGTACCAGCATCCCTGTACCCTCTAGCTCTACCCTGTCATAATTCGGTGGCTGCGGCGTAGAGACACCCAGAGGACAGATCATATCCACTCCTATGATTCCTGTTCCGTCTACCATTTTAAGCATTGTACTTCCACTCCTTTTTCGCTTGTTGCTGTGGGGATAATCTGGACTAGGTTGCTCTTTCCACCGCCGTAAGAACCGTACTGCAATCGCTGTGCAGTCTGCGCCGGAATCAGTACACTTTGTTCTTTTGTCGCGTCCCTTTCCAGAGATGCGTAGATATCGCCGTCCGTGAAATTCTTGACCAGAAATTCTGATGACGCTGTCTCAAATTCAAAAATCAATGTTGCTTCCGCTGTTGGCTGTCTGATTACTTTTACTTTACTCATTTTCTACCTCCTAAATCGTTTTGGTACAGGTGCCACTCTGCCGCGCATATCGTAATAGATGCGCTCACGCTCTTGATGCAGCCCCATTCGTTTACAAAATCTGGTGTACTCCCCGAGTTGTCCTTGATACTTTGCTTTCGCGATTATTACATCATCTGGGTCAGCTCCACCTTGTTTTAGTAGCACAGCCTTTTCTCTCTGCGCCCTCATAGCTGTTTCCATTTTCCGCTGTTGCTGTCTGGCTTCGTATAAGGTGTATTCCTTGCCGTTAAATGTCTTAGGTATACTTTCCTTGCGGTTCTGCTCTACAAGCCAAGAATCAGACCAATTCCGCTCCGAGACGCCTTTTACAAAAGGGTAATACTCATGGTAACAGTTTGCTCCAAGTAGTCCGGTAACTGTTCCAAGACCGCATACCGTGACAAGTTCTTTCTTACTCCATACCTTGCCTTGCCAAACAGCGTGTGATGGTCTTGCTCCGGCGTGCCACGCGACTTCGTAATGCTCTGTCCCAAGCTTATCGGCGTTCATTTCTGATATTTTCCCGGTAAGCTGTGACACACCCGTCATAACCGCTCTCCTTGCCGCCACATCTACCCTGCTATGCCACCCAGAAGCGTAGTCAATGCTTCTGAGTCCGCTGTTTGTGAGTTGAGTAACCACCTTGCGAATCATGGTATTGTAGTCAAACGTGCCGTATACAACACCTGTAATAGCTTGGTCGAGATATCCTTGGTAGATGTCGGACAATGGAGTCATAACGAGCCTACCGCCGCCATAATCCACATAAAATCCCATGGACTTTGTGACGTTCCGCAGATCATCATTGCTCTGCCGGATGAATCCATCTGTAAGCTGTTGCAACTCCTTATTATCCTCGTAAGGGATATATTCTGCATTGACCTGCTCGTAGATGTCTTTATTACGGACATATTCCCAGTCGATTACCTTGTCGTACAGCTCAAACACTTCCGGATAGGACAGATTCAGCGTGGTTTTTATCATCTTTTCGATGTCCTCAGAAGAGTACCCAATAATCTGTAGTCGGTTAATCTGCCAGTCGGCTGTGCTTGTGATTTTTCCCGCTTTTTTAATCCGGCGAACAATGTCCTCGAGAATCATCTGTTCCAAATCAAGAAAATGCTTCTCGATCTGTCCGGATAGCTGCTTTTTGTAGTCTTCCCTCAATTGGTTCACCTACTCCATTACTTCGATCTGCTCTGGCAACATCTTTTTCGCTGTGGCTTCGTCCTCGTTGTACCACTTCATGCGGTATTCCAAATGCGACATCACTCCCATACTCACGTCCTGTCTGTCCTGCTGACGCTCTGTTTCCTCATCGGTCAGTATGGAATCGTTGAATTTGCAAGAGAACTCATATCCCGAATTAAGCATACTGTTGTAGAATGCAAGCCCTGCGGCAAAGTCCTCTAAGCAATCGTATAAGTTGTTCTGGATCGCCGTCACTCGGTTGTACTTGCGGTTCTTCGATGCCTTGATCTCCGTAGCTGTCTTTGCTACTTCCTGCGCATCTGACAGGTCTCCATAAGCAAGACCTACGGAAAATTCAATCTCACGTTTGTATTCCTCCAACCCACGCTTAAAGGCTTCGTCCCTCATTTCTGGGGAGTATTCTTTTAAGAGTTCTTGGTCTTTTCCAACGTCCAGATTCATTCCTCGATACAATTTGTTTTTGAGTTTTGGGAGTCCAAACTTCCCGGTTGCCTTATCTTGTTTAAGTGCTCTATTATCCACATGGATAGCACGCTCACCCGATTCGTATTCCCAGTCAAGCCTTGCCCCCTGTGTATCAGTTTTCCGGATCAGTGCAACTGCCGACTCGTACACCGACACTCCGCAGGCAGAACCATCTATTTTATTTTTAATTGGATTGCGATAATATCCAAAGTCCATACGGTTCATGCCGGGATAGGTAATCGGTCCAGGTAGGATATTCTCCCATTCTTCCACCGCTTCTAGGCTGCATGGAAGACCGATATCATTCGCTGTCTGAGAGTGGAAACACTTGTTTTCTATAGTCAGATTCCCGTCAATGAAATAGTGCCGTTCAAGCCTTGTGAAATAATCAGCGTCCCCAACCTTTTTTACGGTCAGAAATGCAATATCATTTGGCTTTCCATCATCCCCAAAGCTGATCGGGATGATCTTGTCGGCAGAAACAAATTCAGCAGCCGATTCTCCCAGTGGCTTCAGGACAAACGACCCCAGTGCAAGTCCTTCCTGTAGGTTCTCATTTAGGCTTGCGATATTCTTCTGGTAAATTTTGTCTAACCGTTCGTTACTTACGCTGGTTTCCATTTCCACCAGCGCACAGTCCGCAAACTCTCGGCAGATTCCATCTTCAATCCCGAGGGAAACAATGCTGTCAGAAATCCAATCTGCATCACCATTTAACATCTGTCTCCATCTGTTGATTGCATCTATCATGTCGTTGGATAGTGCGATATCCTTGCCGATGATCTGTTTTAATGTCGTGTACCCAAACATCCTCATGATTCCTTTCCATACTCTCTTAATTCCATCAAACATCTTCCACCTCTTCGATTAGGTATTTCATGTCACGTTCGATCGTGTACTCAAACGCATCCAAGCTGTCAATGTCAGTGCTGCCATCGTCCAAGCGTTCGTCTTTGTCCTTTACTTCTTTGTCCCACACTGCATCCGAAAAAGCAGTTTGCAGAGATTCGCAGTCTTTTGTAATAAAAAACCGCCCAGCCCCCATGAGCTTGACGGTGCATCTGATTCTGTCGTTTATAGGTCTTTTCTTTGCTGGTTTGACAGCTATCCACGGAAATTCCTTTTCCACGGCATTGCGGATAGAATTACCAAGGACGGTTTCTGCATTGTCCCAGAATACGGACTCTACGTTACAATACTGTACATAGTCTCCACTCTTCACGCACACAGAGTAATCATCTATCACTTCTTGTACAAACTCACAGAACAGCTCATTCAGTCGGTTGCTGTCGATATCCTCTTTCTCATCTTTTGCCATGACTCTTCTGGATTTTAAAGCAATCACGTCTCTGTAATCGTCCGTATATCCTCTGGCAACGAATGAGTGACCAGATTGATTACCACCAAAGTCCAAGCCAATCTCGATTGATGTGATATCCTCTTTTCGGAATTGCTTATGCTCTGATTCCTGTGAGAGATTATCCACGATTTCGCACCGGAACGCTTCCGGATTGTCTGCGAACCTCTTGTAGATTGATCCGTCAGCCCTTTTCCATAACCCCAGGATGAGGCGGTCATAATAGATTGTACCATCATATTCCTTGCAGAGTTGCTTAACAAATTCTGGATCCAGAAATGGATTATCAAATATCGTGTACTTTTGGAGATAGATGTCCAGCTCTACATTGTCGATGAACTCTTTGAGCCAGTGCGTCGGATGTTCCGGGTTGCAAGCTCCATCAAAGCAGGAGTACGTCTTATCGAGACGGGATTTAAGCATCTGGAACACCTCTTTGTTCCATTTTGCTATCTCATCTCCGTAGCAGTACTTAATGGATGCTCCCTGTATCTTTGCGACTTGGCTGACCTTTTCTGCTCCAAGACAATACACATCTTCTCCGCACACCCTTGCCACATTCCGGTTGTTAATGTTCCCGATCAGATCACTGGTATAGATCTCTCTCATTGGTTGCAGGACGTTTCGCTCTATGGATTCTTTGGAGACACCCATGATTACATTTAAGCCAGGGAGTCCATCTCTCTCTCGGATTCTTTTCGGGACGATATAAGCGGTATCAACAAAAGACTTTCCAGAACGAACCGCTCCGGACTTGATATTCCATCTATGAGTTGCGTTTATGATGTATTCATTCTGTTTTTTGCTTAGCTGCATTGTCATGCAATCCTTTCAAGATTTCATCCAGCTTTTCAATTGCTGTTCTATCCTCGTATTCCTGCTTATCTCTCCATTTGTCCGGTTTCCGGTTCTTTAACCAAAAGATCTGGGCTGTTGTGTCTGGTACTACTTGCTTTGTGACCTTTTTCGTAGTTTT
>OHJP01001123.1_pt1 | contig 11962 bp, 10 predicted proteins | sample 1568591 | NCBI WGS metagenome assembly OHJP01 (sample SAMEA3879567, study PRJEB24766) | human gut metagenome | biome: human-associated habitat; feature: feces | place: USA | collected 1985/1987
CAGAACCCGAATACAATCCGGCAGCGTAAGCGAACGCATTTTTCTACAATCGCAAAAAGCTTTCGGTGCTACTCTTTCTATAAAATAATAATAATCACCGATTTTTACCTGCGCCGGAATCTGAATCTGGCTTGTATCTTCTATATAATATAATAACCGGACACTTCCATTCTTTATGGACGGGTTTATAATTTCATAGCGATTTCCTTCCACCTCGGCTACCCTGCCTGCCGGATTTGAAAACTCCCAGCTTGCATGAATTTCTTCATCTTGCGTTACTGTTTCCGGATGGTTATCCCAGCGTAACGTATATCCCTTTTTCTTTAACTTGGGATACTCTATTAAGTCTCCGTAATGGTATTGCTTTTCTTTTATTTTTTCTTCTAGTTGTTCATCCTGTAAACCGTTATTACCTTCCGATAATCGTTCATAGATACATACGTTGTATTCATTGTAAACAGATGAAAAAACCGCATGAACTTCTATATTTTCTTTTACACTGTCAAAGGTTTTATCCCAGCCTTCAAAGATATAATGCCATACTGCATCCTGCTGTTTTACCGGGCTTTGTGGCGCATGTGCTTCCTGTCCATATAAAACTTCTTCTTTTTTTAATACTGTGCCGTCTTCATGAAAAAAAGCTACTGTAAAAGAGCGTTTCCTCTCCTCAAAGACAGCCTTTGCCATCGTATCTTTTTCTATGTGAGAAAGATCATTATTCCAGCCTTTAAAAATATAATAGTGTTCCGCTGTCTTTGGTTTTTGTGGATGATATGGCTGTGATGCCGCCTGACCGTATGGAACACTTTCTGTTCCAAGTAACTTTCCACTCTCATGGAAATACATCACCAGGTATTCTTTCGGTACTTCTTTATAAACCGCCTTTACCACAAGATTCCCCTGCACACAGGAAATATCCTGGTCCCATCCTTGAAACTTTATTTCATGATGCTCCGATTCGCCTTTCTTTTTGGGAAGTTCAGGAGGAATCGCCTCTTCTTCATGCGAAACAAAGGAAGTCTTTAAGACATTGCCCTCTTCATCCTGAAATACAACAATATGCTTTTTTTCTTTCTTTGCTCCTGCCAATAGCTCGCCCTCCTATCACTTTAATGTACTCTCGGAATCTTTCTTGCAAAATCAAGCACAAAAAGATTCCGAGAGTACTTTTTATTCTTCCAAATTAACTACAAATATTTTCTGTTAAGCAGCCCATTTTTCAAAGAAAAATGAGCAATTATGAATGTTTCAGAATTACGGGAGCAGCGTCAGCTACAAGGTAATTCGTGATATTAATATACAATGATATCATAGGACTTTTTAAAAACTTCCCCGGCTTTTAATGTGTTGATGCCCGGCTTTTCAGAAATTTCCCCTTGAAATCCTTTATTATCGCATCGTCCGCACCATGGCTCTAAGCAAACATATGGTGCGCCCGGTTTCGACCATATTCCAAAGTTAGGGAAGTTTTTGCTTTCTAATGCAATATAAGGCTTTCCATTCGGTAATGCTAATCCCACCCATTCGATCTGTCCATTATCAAATATTAAGGCATCTTTATCAAACATATCTTTTTTCAAAGCATATTTGCTATTTGTCAGTTCCAGTTTGTATGTTTTATCGGTGAGTGCAGTACCGTTTTCTGCATCAATAAGAATATAGGAAAGAGTTTCTATTCCTTCTTTAAACACAAGCGAATAGTCCTCAAAATCTGTATCTGGAAGAATATTTACGTTAAATGCAGGATGTCCACCGATTGTAAAATACATTTCTTTATCATCCACGTTCTTCACATTCCATTCTACCGACAGGCGATTGTTCTCTAATCTATGCGTAATTTCCAGCACAAAATCAAACGGATATTTCTTTTTACTTTCCTCATCAGCACATAGACGATACGTTACGAAATCTTCTCCTGCTGCTATCTGCTCAAATTCCGTATCTCTGGCAAATCCATGCTGTCCCATTGGATATGCTTTGCCATTATAAGTAAAATGTCCACCATAATACTTTCCTACATTGGGAAAAAGCACCGGTGCATGGCGATTCCAAAAAGCGGGGTCAGCCTGCCAGATAAGCTCCCTGTCATTTTCCTTATCATAAATGCTGCTAAGTTCTGCCCCATGCGCATCAATAGTTACAGATAACTTTTCATTTTCGATTGTGTAAGCTGCCATTTTATTCTCCCCTTTATATATATTATATCTTCTTGCAATCTTTTTGTATTATAATCCACATAAAATAATCCGGCAGACCAGTATCTGCCGGACTTATGTAAAGTATATCATATATTTCTGACTAATCCAAATCAAAAAGCTGTCTTGGTTTTAAACTTACCGAAGTCCAGGTTTCTTTATTAGCTGGCACCCCATATAAGGTAACTTTACTATCTACTTTCGCAAAAATACGACATTCTTTTTTATATGTTGTATTTGTTTCTTTTAAATAGCTTTCCATATCGTTTAAGCTAAACTGGAAGGTATCATTCCCCTGTAGTTAGTTGAAACTTTCCTTCCTGATTAACTGTAATCGTCTGTCCGTCCGAATATTTTTTCAGGATATCTGCCTTTCCGGACACTGAAATTTTACTTACCTTTACAGATTCGCCATTGATATTCATCTCTTTTCCATTTTTATCATCTTCGATATACAGCTCCATTGTAAGCGAATTTGCGTTACTGTCCGTATTGCTTAAGTTCGATGCGGCCATGTTGTAGTCGCGGATTCGAATACAAAACGTATTGTCCCCATCTAAAATATTTGATGTATCACCAGCTTCCGATGCTTTTAAGCGGTCCGGCATATAATAACGATACTCTTCCTGCGAAGCTACCGGGTCAAAATCATCAAGAAAGGTGGCTTCCGGATCAACTGCCGTAACGTTTGCGGCAGCAATAACAGCATTCGCAAAAAGCTGCTGTTCCTGCTGTGTAATTCCTGTTTTGTGCCCTACTCCAGTGTAGATAACATTTCCTTTACTGTAAAAATAATAATTATTACGAACATCGTTTGGACTGTATGTATATGCATTTTCTTTTCCATTTTTTAAGCAAAACCATACAACAATATCATTTGTTCCATCATGATTAGAATCTTCTTCCATTGCGAGCTGATAATATTGTGAGTGCGTAGTTGCTGTACTAATAGAAGAACTTATGTAATATGGATATTGTGTCATGGCTCCCTCATTCACTTTGCTGGCATGTGATGTCGTATGCCCTGTATTATCAAAGGAATTATTGGAAAATCCCTGCGTCATCAGGCTACTTTTCTTTCAGTCGGAGATTTTGGACTCCCACTGAGACAAATTTGCTGTCACTCACCACCTGAAAGAGGCGGGAGTCTTCTCGACTGAGATAAAAAAATCATATGATTGCATCGGTCTATTGCCAATGCAGCCATATGATTTTTATTAATTATTTCACTGTGGTAGTTTTCTCGATTTCTTTTAATACAAGATCATTTAATACGACACGATTTAAATACGGTTTAGCATATAGCTTCTCATACTGTGCCGTATCTTCCCCATTAAAATATTCTTTGATATCATCGTCTGTTACAGCAATCTTCTTCTCTGCTGCGATTGCGTCTGCAACTAAGAATACTTTTACTGTACTTTCACAACTGCTCTTATACTGCTCTCTCAAAGCATCTTCATCTTCAATACCGTATGCAGAAAGATAATCTTTTAAAGAATAATTCGATGACTTTAACTCTGCCTTTAATCCGTCTACAAGAACATCGATACGATCATTGATCAGCTGGTCCGGAATTTCTTTGAACGTACTCTTTTCAATCATATGATTCCAGATGTAATCTGTCTTATTTGACTTGTAAATCTCTTCTTTAATCTTCTTTTTCATTTCTTTTGCTGACGTAACACCATAAGAATCTGCTAAGTTCTCTTTTACAAACTGATCTGTCAGTTTCTGTTCTTCTTCGATATAATTAATCTTTGTTTCAAACACCGCATCTTTTCCGGCAACATCTGCATTCGTGTAATCCTTCGGAAACGTTACTTTTACCTGTATAGTTTCTCCTGGCTTTTTACCAATCAGCTGATCTTCAAAACCATCAATAAACGTTCCAGAACCAATTGTAAGATTCGCACCGGTAGCTGAGCCGCCATCAAACTCTTTGCCATCGATCGTTCCTGTATAGTCAATATTGACTACATCACCTTTTTTTACTTTACGGTCTGTAACCTGCTTCTTATAATTAGATAAAATAGAATCAATCTGGCTCTGCACATCACTGTCAGATACTTCTATATCTTTTTTCGCAATCTTTAAAGAGGAATAATCACAAACTGTTACATAGTCAGATGCTTTTACCCCTTCTAACGTTCCGTCCGCATTCAGTCCCTTTGAATAATCCACCGTTTCTTCTTTTACTTCTGTTGTCGCTTCCGCTGCCTTCTTACTGTTACCACATCCGGTCAACATCGTCATTGATAAAACAGCTGCAAGTGCAATTACTGCAAACTTCTTCATAATCAACTATATCCTTTCTAGTTTTAAACTAATCTTCTTTTTAACTACTTTTCACTTAAGTAATCTTGATTATCGATTCTGATCACTTTCAAGAATGTATAGACATTCTTACAAACTTAAGCGTTCATCGCCTCTAAAATCTCCTGCTCAAGTTCCTGTGCGATCACCGCACCTTTTACAAGCGCTTTTCTGGCATAATAAACTGCTTTCTCAAGAGATCTGTCCACACCCTGTCCTTTAAAGTACAGTAAACCAAGGCTATAGTAAGCCATACGGTATTCTGCCAGTTCAACTGCATTCATAAAGCAAGCTGCCGCTTCTCCGTACTGTCCGGAATGATAGTACTTTGTTCCCATCTGGTACATCTTCTTTGCTTTAGGGATTCCTGCTTCTAATGCTTTCTCCTGCTCAAGCTGAAATGCTCTGGCAATCTTACGAACCTTTATCACTGACTTCTCATACTTCGTATTCACTTCATAGCTGCCATCTTCTTTCTCTAAAAGAAGCTTCTGCGTAGAAAGTCCCTTTAACAGATAATCCATATAGGTGTCTACTTCTGCAAATGGCACACTTCCATTTACAATTCTTCTTGTCTGTTCCAAATCAACAATATGATTCTCTTTTAATGGAAGCTGTCCAATAAAAAAAACAGAATGTTTCATAACCTTCTTCTTCTCTTCCGGTTCTGATGCATTCTGCACCATATCGTACATCTTCTTTATATTATCCTTCTCAAGAGTCTTTCCTTCCATCATCTCTTTGATCTTTGTTCCTTCTACTGCCATCGTCCCTCTCCTTTTTATTGAAAATCTGCATGGCTCTGCATAGTTACAAATTATATTATTAAAGAAAACAATTGTCAATAGTCCGGCTGCATACAACAAGTTCCGGTTCACCGTCTTTTTCCTCACAAACCGCAATCCGGTATCCGTCATATTCCCATTCAAAAAATCTTTCTTTTAAAGCTTTCCCATTCTTTTTTCCTTTATAACCTGATATCCCCGAAAAATCCAAGCCCTCAAGCGAGAGTCCAAGCCCCTCGCCCGTTTTCTTTACATAGCTTTCTCTCAACACCCAGAACCGGGTAAAAAGTTCTTCCTCTGCCCCTGGATTTTCTTCTTTTAACTTTTCCAGAATATCATATTCTCCTTCAGAGAAAAATCTCTTTGCCAGCTTCCATCTTACTTTCTGAATCTTTTCAATATCACAACCGACTTCTACATCCGACACTACACACATAACATACTTTCCAGAATGTGAAAGATTAAAACAGACTTCTTTCTTCTTTCGTTCCGGTTTGCCATGCTCTCCATAACAATATGCCCCGTCTGCTCGAATACTTTCTTCCGGGATTTCCCACTCTTTTAAGGCATGATACAACAAAAGCCAGGCAGCAAGCTCCGTTTTCCTGTCTTCTTCTCTTACCGGACGGACTGTTTTTTCCCATCGTTCTTTCGGAAGAAAGTCTTTCCACGAAGAAAAACTTACCGGATCTGCTATTTTAGTTCTATCTAACAAATACACTTTAGTACGTTTTTCTAACTTTTTCATTCTTTTTGTTCCGTTTGTTTTGTTTGATTCTTTTTATGTGTCTTTGCTTCTTCAATCACATCATTTACTGCTAACGAAGTCACGCTGATAATAATGACTGCAATTCCGACAAGATCTGCCATGGCAAATGTCTGGTGCAGTACTGTGATTGTAAGAATTGTTGAGACAAGCGGCTCCATACAGGAAAACAGACTGCTCTTTACCGGTCCTAAATACATGACTCCTTTTAAATAGCAGGTAAATGCACATACGGTTCCAAAAATAATAACGATTCCAACTAATATTACCGTATACCCATCCCACTTTCCGGATAGTACCCAAAATTTTGAAAATGGTGCCAGCATGATTCCACCAAGAAACATTCCCCAGCCAATAACGGACGGGGATCCAAACTCTCTTAAAAGACTTACCGGCCATACCGTATAAAATACAATCGTAACTGCCGCTATCATTCCAAGGATCAATGCCTTTTGTGAAATCGCAAGAGTGTGGATGTCCCCATGCGTTGACATAAGAAAAACACCTGCAACCACAGCAATCAGAACAAGGATGTCTATTATTCTCGGCAGCTTTTTATCAAGGAAAAGGCATAAAATCATAATCATGACCGGCGAAGTATACTGAAGCACTGTCGCCGTTGCCGGATTGGAATACTGCACACATAAAAAATACGTAAGCTGACACGCTAACATTCCAAATGCTGCAAATAACAGCATACTGCATGCCGTCTTCTTATTCTTCCATACATCAAAAATCTTCTCTTTTTTCTGCAAAAAGGCAATGAGCAGCATAATAAGCCCACCAATAATAAGTCTTGCCGTCACAAGCCATTGTGCATTCAATCCCCTTGTATCAAAAAGGAGCTTCCCTACGATACCGGACAATCCCCAGCATGTTCCTCCAATAAGAGCATAGGTGATTCCCTTTACTTTTGCATTCATTCTTTCGTCCTCTCTTTTCTTCCATATGAAGTATCCGCTCTATTTTACAATAAGATGAACAAGTTTGCAAACAAAAAATCCTATCACGTTTTGGCAAATATCATGATGAATCCACACTATTATTCTTCGACTTTATTATATTGTATTATATTGTCGCATTGAACAATTATCTGGGGGGAATATCGCAATACAGAATAACAACTTATAGAAAAAAATGCATATTGAAAATAAAAATTGCATATGATATAATGCCAGTAGGCAAAATGATGTAAGTATCCATGTTGGATGCTGCAAAACAAAAAGGTCCCAGATAATCGGCAATTCTGGGACCTTTTTTATTCCGTTTTGGCAGGGTGGCTTAATCCCTCGGCTGACTACCTTTTACTATTCCTGTCCAACCATTTGCAAATATAGTAGGCGACTATACTTGCCATAACAGAAAGTAAAAATGATGCAAGTGTTTCCATGTTGGATTCACCCCCTTCCTGTACCTGTCTAGGGGCGGTAGCTCTGCTATTGTAACATAAATAGAAAACTTTTTATAGAGAAAAGTTACTATCTTACTTATGTAATAAATATTTTTATACAAAGAAAAAGAGACCCATGAAATATGGCTTAAATAAGCTATATTTCATGGGTCTCTTATGGACCTGAGGGGAATCGAACCCCTGTCCGAAAACCTATTCCGTACGGTATCTCCCATCACAGTCTCTATTTTAACATTCCCTCTGTCCGGCGTCTAAAGACAAACTCCGGATTTCAGTAGCTTCATATTACTTCATACTCCGCAAAGCTTTGGAATACGAGTGTCCCACATATTCGGTGCCGGACTCTTAATCTGTGGGGAAACTAAGGCCGACAGCTGCAACTAGGCAGCGTATGCTAAATTATCTTCAGCGTTTATATTTAGTTCCGAGTTTTAATGTGGTCCCGGACCACAGATGGCTGCCCCACGTTCAAAATCCCCGTCGAAACCAGTACAAGCCCCCATAAGGGTTCTTTGAACCGTAGTATCACTATTATATACTTTTTGGGGAAAATGTCAAGGGGTTAATTTTATTTGCTGAGCTTTACATCTGCAAATCCATATTCTGTATCGGGAAGCTTAATGATATCTTCTGGTACAATACAAATTCTTAAATCTTTACATCCTTTTACATTAATCGTATGTATGGAGAACGCTTCGTCATCCTTAATTTCAAAGATTCCGTTTTCTATGTTTTTCCCATCTGCCTTGATCGTTACCTTCGCTGGTTTTCGAGCAGTATACTTCCCATCCTTCATACCTGTTTTAAAAGTAAGAAAAGCGTATTTTCCTCCTAAGTTAAAATAGATTCCTTCATCATTGCGCAGCGTTCCTCTTACTGCAAATCCATGCGTATAGGAAGTTCCTCTCATCGTAAAAGCACGTGCATTGTAGCTTTCATAGCTTAATGGTTTCGCATACGGCTGCACGTAGTCTAATAACCAGCCGGAAGCTGGCATTGTAATCTTCTTTACTGAGCTGCTGCCTTTAAATGTTTTTCCATTTGCACTTAAATACGGCACAACTTTATAACTATAAACTCCGCCTAACTCAAGACCGTTTACGACATAGCTTCTTTCTTTTACTGCTGTTATCTTATTCCACTTTCCATTGGCTCCGGCCTTATATAAGTAATATCCGGTCGCATTCTTTACTTTATTCCATTCCAAAACTGCTGTTGTACCGGTTACCGCAGCCGAAAGTCCCGGTTTGGTGTCCGCCAGTGTACGGATTCTTTGTACAGAAGAATAACTGCCTTTTTTGCCCTGATTGATTCCCCTTACTTTGTAAACATAAACTGCACCTGTCTTTAGCTTTTTATGTGTAACGGAGGCTGCTTTTGTTGTCTTTATCTTTTTATATTTGCCGCCATTCACTGAACAGTATACCTGATACTTCTTCGCATGCGCTGCTTTTTTCCAGGTAAGCTTTGCCGCTCTTTTTGCGGTAAGCTTCACTGTGAGATTCTTTACCTGCGAAGGTTTTTTCACTGCCGCTGCCTGTACTTTCTGCGGTATAAATAATAAAACGGTCAGGCACAGAACTGCGAGCAGCAACAGGTGTACCTTTTTCTTGTAAATACTTTTCATAGCTATCTTCCTTTCGCTGTCTTATTTTTTCTTATTTTGTCTTATTTTTCTTATTCTTTTTCTTGACAGTTTTTCTTTGTCGTAAATTCAAGTCGAGCAGCTGTCACTCACCACCTGAAAGAGGTGGGAGTCTTCTCGACTGAGATAATATCTCATATTCTGTATTTTTTCAATAGATATCTAAAGGCAATCGTCCAATAAAGAAATTCCTTCGTAATTTTATTGATTTTCTTTCTTTTTTATACGATAATATTTGTGGCAGATATCTTTTTTACGACTCTGACCTTTAATTTAAGGAGATTTGAAAGATGAAGAATTTAACGAAACAGGAGAAACACGAACAGTGTATCCGCGAAATTCGTGGAACATTAGTTGTTGTTGCCATCTGTTGTGCATGGCATATTTTAAGTGCATTTTTACTAAACGGAAGTGGTCTTTACTTTCTCGGTATGCCAGCATGGTTCAGTGTGTCAACATTAGGTACGATCGTACTCTCTTTACTTGGGGTATGGTATTTGTTAAAGCATGTATTTATTGATTTTGAATATGATGACGAAGAGGAGGGAGAAGAATAATGTCTGCAGATCAGAAAGTCATTTTTGGTATTTTTGTTATTTACCTTGCTTTGAATGCGATTATCGGTATTGTATTCAGTAAACGACAGGGAAGTAAACAGCATGTATCCTCTGAGAAAAAGTTTTTTATTGGCGGGAGAAATATGAATGGTCTTCTTTTGGCTATGACCACTATGGCAACTTACACTTCCGTCAGTTCTTTTATATCCGGTCCAGGTGCTGCAGGACTTACTTATGGATACGCACAGGCATGGATTGCTACAGTGCAGGTCCCGGTTACATTTTTAGTTTTAGGTGTGCTTGGTAATAAGCTGGCAATGGTCTCAAGAAGAACTGGTGCCGTTACCGTTGTCGGTTATCTGAAGGCACGTTATAAAAGTGATGCTTTAGTTATTATTACCAGTTTACTTATGGTCGCATTTTTTATGGCACAGATGATCGGACAGTTTACCGGCGGAGCGACTTTGATTTCTTCTATTACCGGGCTTGATCATGTCGTCTCTCTGTTGATTTTTGGCGCAGTCGTTATTATTTATACTTCTTTTGGCGGCTTCAGTGCCGTTGCTATCACAGATACAATTCAGGGAATTATTATGTGCATCGGTACATTTTTGTTTATTTTCTTTGTATTAAAAGCAGGGGGAGGACTTGCCGGAATTGATGCAGGACTTGCGAAGAATCTTCCCGGTGTGTATGACGATCTTTTCTCTGTATATACTCCTGGTACTCTGCTTAGCTTCTGGGTTCTTGTCGGTTTTGGTACGCTCGGACTTCCGCAGACTGCTGTCCGCGCGATGGGCTTTAAAAACACGAAGAGCCTTCATTCCGCTATGTGGATCGGAGCGATCACCTGTAGTTTTATCATTGTCGGCATGCATATGGCCGGTACATGGGCAGGTGCATTAGTGGATACAAGTAATCTTCCAACCTCTGATTACTTTATCCCATACATTGTTCAAAAGATTATGCCAGTCGGTCTTGCTGGAACATTCCTTGCCGCTCCGATGGCTGCTGTAATGTCTACAGCCGACTCGCTTCTGATTCTTGCTTCCGCTGCGATCGTGAAAGATTTATGGCGTAACTATGTTGTAAAAGATGACCCGGTAAAGGTGGCTTCCTATAATAAAAATGTCGGAAAGTTAAGCACACTTGTTACTTTCGCCTTCGGCGTTATCGTTATTTTACTTACGATCAACCCACCGGATATCATTTTCTTCCTGAATCTATTTGCCTTAGGCGGTCTGGAATGCAGCTTCTTCTGGCCTCTTATCGGCGGACTATTCTGGAAAAAAGGAACGAAGCAGGCAGCCGTCAGCAGTTCAATCGGTGCCGCCGCCACTTATGTATTCTGCTATTATAATGTACATGTTGCCGGAATTAATGCTGTCGTATGGGGGCTTCTTGCCGGAGCAGTCCTGTACTTTGCAGTAGGAAAAGCAACCTGTAAAAATGGACTTGATCCAGACATTATTAAAAACTGTTTTTAAAATAGAAAAAAGAAACGACATCCTCTTAGATACTATATGACCATATCTAAAAGGTGCCGTTTCTTTTTCTTTGCTTTGCCACAGCTAAAATAGCTGTTTGTGGAAAGATCAATCTTTACAAATATCTGCGTACTGTCCTTTCGTAATCTTTAACAGTTCATCTGGTTTACATTCTACCTGTGTTCCAATCTTTCCTCCACTTACCATGATCACAGGATTGTTCTGTGCTGTTTCATGATATGTTGTAACAAACTGTTTTTTCATGCCAACTGGAGAGCAGCCGCCACGTATGTATCCTGTAATTTTATTAATATCTTTTACATGAATCATCTCGATAGATTTTGCTCCAACTGCTTTGGCAGCTTTTTTTAAGTCAAGTTCTTCCGCTACAGGAATAACAAACACAAAGTATTCCTTTTTATTACTTACAGTTACAAGCGTTTTAAAAACATAATCAGGATCTTGTCCGGTAAGTTCTGCTACCGTCACGCCATCCACTGCTTCCTTCCCATGCGGATAATAATGTGCCTCATAATCTACCTTTTCTTTTTCAAGAATACGCATTACATTCGTTTTTACTTCTTTTTTCATTGCTCTAATTCATCTACTACTGAAAACTCATAAAAAGTTATAAACAGTAACTTACTCCTTTCCTAACTAGATCTTCTTTTAACTAGATATTCTTTATTCGATGTTCTTTTATTTGTATCATTTTACAATCCATTTAGAATTTGTCAACTACCCGCGACCTAAAGGTCATGGGCTTGTAACTGCCCAGTCGTACTAACGGCTTACACCTC
>OHJP01001124.1_pt1 | contig 11959 bp, 8 predicted proteins | sample 1568591 | NCBI WGS metagenome assembly OHJP01 (sample SAMEA3879567, study PRJEB24766) | human gut metagenome | biome: human-associated habitat; feature: feces | place: USA | collected 1985/1987
ATCCTGTATTTCAGAAGTTCTTTGTTGATCTCGGCAACGGTCTTTCCTGTGCCGTTGAAGTCAACAACGAACTCTTTGAAGAATGCGGAACCGAATGCATTGGCTTTCACGCCCGGAACCTCATTTAATTTCTTAACTGCATACTGGGCGTTGGCCATGATCTTTTTGCCAACCTCAGCCATGCCCTGCGGTCCCATGGTAGCCAGGTATACGCCTGCTGTGATGCCCCAGAGAGCGGACTGGGTTCCTACATACTCCTTACCATGCTCTCTGTGATGACCGAAGGAAGTTCTGTCGTAAGCCACATCGCCGAAGCCGTACTCACCCGGCTTGGAGGTGGGAGCAAGACCAAACAGACGGGACGGGAACTCCATTACGAATTTCTCTTCGTCTCTGGTCGCCATGAAGCCGGACTGGCCTCCGCCGTAATACATGTGGATTCCGAGGGGCTGTAAATCTCCGCACACGATGTCAGCACCATAGGAGGGTGGTGTTGCCAGTACGCCAAGAGAAATCGGATCCACGCCAACCAGGCTCAGTCCTCCTGCTTCATGTACCATATCAGATATTTTCTGGCCATTGGGCTCGATTACGCCCAGATAGCCCGGGTTCTCAAAGTATACGCCGATGGTATCTTCATTGATCTTGGACTTTAAGTCCTCCAGATCTAAGTGGCCCATGCAGTCGCATTTTACACTTACCATCTTTAAGCAGCATTCTGCGTAGTTTTCAATTACTTTCTTCTTCTCTGCGTCCATGTACTCCGGTACAAGGAGAGTGCTGCGGCCAGTGATACGCTGTGCCATACGTGCAGTTGTAGCGGCAGCCTGTGCCCAGTCCATGGTCGGAACGTTTACAACGTCCATGTCAACCAGCTCTGCTACCATGCTCTCGTACTCGAATAATGCCTGGAAACGGCCTTCATCATTGTAGGGCTCTCCGCCGTAAGCGGTTAAGAACTCGCCCTTTCCGTTGATCTCGTCACAGATGGCCGGAACATAGTGCTGCCAGCAGCCTGCGCCCAGGAAGTTTAAGTTCTTTTTGCAGTCTGTATCCTTGGAAAGGAGACGCTCTACGTGTCTTCTTAATTCATACTCAGAACCAAATGCCTCCGGCAGATTCATCTCTTCTTTTAATTTTAACAGCTCCGGAACGTTTTTGTGGAGCTCTTCTAAAGAACTCATTCCGATTTCCTTCAGCATTTCTGCCTGGACGTCCGGTACAGAGTTCGGTATGTAAGGATGGCTTTCAAATCCTCTCATGAGTCACTTTCCTCCTAAAAATGGTGAAATTAATATTTGGGATCCGGGAGCCGGCATTTTCCGGTTCCCGGTCAGGCTTCTTTTTTAACGATTATGCGATTCCGCCGCCGTCTACAACTAAAGCTGCTCCTGTTACCCAGCTTGCCAGGTCGCTGCACAGGAACAGAACGCCGTTGGCGATATCCTCCGGCATACCGATTCTTGCAAGCGGTCTGCTGGTTCCGCAGTCTTTCAGGTAATCATCCATCTTAGCATCGCCCTTTTCAACCATACCGGTCTGTCTTCCTTCATCACGGAGCATTGCAGTATCGGTATCGCCCGGGTTGATGCTGTTTACACGGATGTTCATTGGGCCGTAGTCGATGGCCATGGCTCTTGTTACGTTTACGATACCGCCCTTAACTGCACAGTATGCAGCTGCCAGGTCGCCGCCCTTTAAGCCCCAGCCGGAGCCAGTGTTTACGATGCTTCCGCCGCCGTTGGCTTCCATTACCGGAATCACATATTTGGAGAAGAGGAATAAGCCCTTCAGACCTACATCCAGGACGAAATCCCATTCCTTCTCAGAAAGGTCCGCGATCTTCTTCCTTACAGTAACGCCTGCGTTGTTATGTAAGATATCGATCTTTCCGAATTTTGCAACGATGGCATCCACCGTAGCCTTCACCTGCTCCTCATTGGTAACGTCGCACTGGAAGAAGGCTGCGTCACGGCCTGCGTCTCTTAACTCCTGCGCCTTCTCCTCACCCTTGGGGCTGATATCTACCATAGCGATCTTTGCGCCGTAAGCGGATAATAATTCGCATACGCCAAGCCCGATTCCGGAGCTGCCTCCGGTGATGACTGCAACTTTTCCTGTGAGATTTAAGGGATCTTTCTTAACTAACATACATTTTCCTCCTAAATTGATATTTGGATGTTACAATAAGTTTCCATTTCATTTATCCGTCCGGCACCAGGACCAGACCGATGACTTCCGACTGTACTGACCTTTTTGTACTGCCCTTTTATAAAAGCAATTCCCATGCCAACTTTTCAAATCTCCGTCCTGTTTTATTTGTTTTCTCAATAGTCCCCTGCATTTACAGGGATTTTTTCTATCTGGTCTGTTTGTCAATCTGTCTCTGCCTGTCATTGACACAAAGAAAATTGTCATCCCATCACGTCTCTTCGATGTCACCTGTCACTATTATGTCATCAGATGTCAACTTGTGCCATTTTTGCCATTTGTATTTGTCTTTTCCCTGGTTCCATGGTATAATTTATAAAGATTTTCGACGAACTCTCTCCACTGACCTTTGGGAAAGGAGTCTGTCTTATGACAAACCTGGAAGTGATCCGCCCGTTCATTGAACGTTTTATCACCGCCGTCAGCAATTCCCTGAGGCTGGAAATGGCAATTTTTGACGGCAGCTGCCAGTTGTTCTACTGTACGCCTACCTACTCGAAGAAAAAAGGACGCTCCGTCCATACTCCCTCCCTCCAGGAGGTGATCGAAAACGGAAGCATCTTAATCAATACTCCCGGAGAAATGGCCTCCTGCATCGGCTGCCGGTTCCGGGACCACTGCCCCTCCACCATTGAGATCCTGTGCTGCATCCACGCAGGAACCGAGGTGGCAGGCGTTCTGGCCTTCACCTCCTTTACTAAGGAAGGTCAAAAACGGATCACCGAAAATGATGCCGTTTACCTGAACGCCATCACAGAAATGGCAAATCTCTTCGGCAACCAGCTGGAGACTATGACAAACGGACAGAGTCCGGCCAATCTGGATGCCAGCATCCTGCCGGTTATGGAGCTCTGTGATCAGCCGCTGCTCTTAACTGACGCCCACGGTGTGATCCTTCAATATAACCAGCTGGCCGAGGATCTTTTAAAGGTCTGCGAACTGACCTCCGCATCCCTTTGGCAGATCTTCCCCAATTCCGTCGTAAAGCGGATCATGGAGGGCAACGACCTGTTTGAAAAGAGTGTGACCATCGGCGGCATGGCCACCAAGATCTCCACCAGAGCCGTAAAGATCAACGGCCAGGTCACCGGTTTCTATATCCGGATCTCCGACCAGCTCCGGGCGCTTTCCAAGGACACTAGCTATTTTGAAGGGATCATCGGCACCAGCCCGGCCATTTCCGAGGTCCAGAGGATGATCCGGCGGATCGCCGACAGTCCCACTCCGGTGCTGATCACCGGGGAGACCGGCACTGGAAAAGAGCTGATCGCCAGAGCCATCCACGAGCAGAGCCGCCGGAGCAAATACCCCTTTGTGGCCATCAACTGTTCCAGCATCCCGGATAATCTGTTTGAAAGTGAACTGTTTGGCTACGAGGAGGGTTCCTTCACCGGAGCGAAAAAGGGCGGAAAGATCGGAAAGATCGAGATGGCCCAGGGCGGAACCCTGTTTTTGGATGAGATCGGGGAAATGCCGCTCTTTGCCCAGCCAAAGCTCCTCCGGATCCTTCAGGAATATGAGCTGGAACGGGTGGGCTCCAATAAAAAGATCCATCTGGATATCCGGGTCATTGCCGCCACCAACCGGGATCTGAAAAAAGAGGTTGCCCAGGGCTCCTTCCGCCGGGATCTCTATTACCGACTCAACGTCATTCCCGTGCACATTCCGCCCCTGCGGGAGCGGACGGAGGATATCCTGCCCCTGGCCGAGCACATCCTGCTGCGCCTGAACCGCCAGCAGGGAACCGCGAAGCTGTTTGGCCAGGCCTTCAAGAAGGCCCTTCTGGCCTACCGCTGGCCAGGCAATATCCGGGAGCTGAACAACATCATCGAGCGGGCCTTTGTACTGGCAAGGAGCGACACCCTCGAGCTGGAGGATCTGCCCGACGAGATGACCGCCCAGTGGCTACAGCGTACGCCCCAGGGGCCGGTACCGGCGGGCTCCAGCCTGCACTGCATTTTGGAGGAGGTTGAGGCCGCAGTATTGGCCCAGCGTCTTCAGGAGGACCGTACCCTCAGCGAGATTGCCGCCACTCTCGGCATTGATCTGTCGACTCTGGTTCGCAAGATCAAAAAGTACAACCTGCCAAAGCGCCACAACCGTGGAAAATAAAACTGTGAGAGAATCATGTCATAAAGATGCAGGGATGTACCCCAGGAGAGATGGGCTTGCGGCAGGGGCAGCCCAAACCATTCCCTGCTTAGAGGGGGGAGGCTGATGCCTCCCCCCTGTCACCCTCATTTGGATTCGGCTGAACGGTTCTCCTCCGTACTCTACCACCACTTTCACCCGCTTTAAGACAGCCTGTCCGCCCGCACACGGTCTTTGAATTGTCTGCATGCCTCCCTGCAATTCTCCAGAAGGCATTGGATCTCACTGCCATCCGCGTGGTCAATGTGGATGCCGACCGCTACACTGACATTGCATTTCAGCTCGGTAGCCAGATACTTTGCCGCCCACCGTGCCGCCTCGTCGTCTCTGTGTCCGAACACACACAGCACACTGACGGTAGCGCCGCGCATTTTGTGTCCCACTGTTCCGGATTCGTCGCACCCCAGCGCCGCAGCTCCCACATGATGACGGCCCCCACCGCAGATTGTGACACTATAATCCCTGCCACACTGGACGGCACAGAGTTCAATTTCATATTTGCTTTGCCCTGCAATTGTAATACGATACTCCTCCATAGCGCTCCATCCTTATCCCTGAATTTTTATTTATTATACAACAATACTATAGGGAAATCCATCATTAGATTGTGCATCTTAGAGGTAGCCCCACGCTCTGTCGTCCAAAGCGTGGTATAAATTGTTGCCGATAGGACATCGCAATATTATGCTTCTCATTTCAAAAACGAGGCTTGGCTGTGCTTTCTCACGGTATTTGCAGCAATATTTCTGCCTCTCAATGCATCTGCCCGAGACTTGAAGGCACAAAACAAATGGTCGGGAACGCAGAGAAAAGGCACTGTATTTCTATTAAAATATTTTGTGAGAACTGGCAAAACCCTGTGAAACAGCGCATTACACCGCATTTCCTGACAACAAGCCCCTCAAATTACTACGAATTTACTACTAAGGAATGAACTTTGATGCGACGAAACACAGAGAAATGCGGACATACGGTTTAGCGCCGCTCTTTGAATTGCTCTCTAAATCACATATCTCCCGACTGGATAGGCCGTCTTTTCCGAATGGAGAAGGCGGCTTTTTCATGCACTTACATAGCCGCCTGTTTCGCCGCAGGCGGCTAAATCTATGAAAGGAGGGAACCCCCAAAATGGCGAAACCAAAGGTAATCAGCGTAGCAAACCAAAAGGGCGGCGTCGGCAAAAGCACCACCGTCTACAACCTGGGAGCCGGCCTCGCGTTGGAGGGGAAGAAAGTCCTGCTGCTGGATGTGGACCCCCAGGGCGACCTCACCAAGATGCTGGGCCAGCGCAAGCCCCATGATCTGCCCCTCACCCTTGCCAATGTCCTGAACGATGTAGTATCGGGAACAATGCCCCGCGACCACCCGGAGATCATGCACCACCATGAGGGCTTTGACTTTGTTCCGGGAAACCGCAGCCTGTCCGCCGTGGAGGTAGGGCTGGTGAATGTGATGAGCCGGGAAACGGTACTTCGGCGGTATGTGGACAGCGTGAAGCGGGAGTACGACTATGTTCTGCTGGACTGCCGGCCCTCGCTGGGTATGCTGGTCATCAACGCCCTGTCCGCGTCAGACTATGTGCTTGTTCCCGTCCAGGCGGACTATCTGGCGGCGGAGGGCATGACGGAACTGGTGGGAACGGTGCGGAGCGTCCAGCGTCAGATCAATCCCAGGCTGAAGATCGGCGGCGTGTTCCTGACTATGGCGAATGAAACCGCGTTCCGCAGGGACATCGTGAACAGCGTGAAGGAGAACTTTGGGCGGCGTCTGCCCGTACTGGACACGGTGATCCCATCCACGGTGCGTCTGGCGGAGGTCAGTACGGCGGATAAGAGCATTTTCCAGCATGAACCCAGGGGCCGGGCGGCGGACGCCTACCGCAGACTGACAAAGGAGGTGTTGGAAATTGGGCAAAAGGAGCGCAGCCGGGCTTCTGACCTCGGTAGATAGTATATTCACCACCCAGGAGGAACGGGACAATGCCAAGCGCAGTTATGTAACCGACCTGTCTGCCGCGGAGATCAGCGACTTTCCTAACCACCCGTTCAAGGTGCGGATGGATCAGAGCATGGTGGAGCTGGCAGACAGTGTAAAGCAGTATGGCGTCCTGGTCCCCTCGCTGGTGCGGCCCATGCCGGACGGCAGTTATCAGATGGTGTCCGGCCACCGGCGCAAGCGGGCGGCGGAGCTGGCGGGCCTGCCCACGGTGCCCTGTATCATCCGGGAGCTGACAGACGATGAGGCCATCATCGTCATGGTGGACAGCAACCTTCAGCGGGAACAGATATTGCCATCCGAAAAGGCGTTTGCCTATAAGATGAAGCTGGAAGCCATGAAACGGCAAGGTATGCGGACAGATTTAACTTCGGCCCCAGTGGGTCCGAAGTTGCGTTCTAACAAGGAACTGTCTGAACAAAGCCCCGATAGTGTGACACAAATTAAAAGATATATCCGCCTAACCAACCTTATCCCGGAGTTGCTGGACATGGTGGATAATTCTGTGCTGAAAGAAGCCGGCAAGCTGCAAATGGCCCTGCGCCCCGCCGTGGAGCTGTCCTATCTGTCGGAGGCCGAGCAGACCGCCTTGCTGGAGGTCATGGAGGGAGAAATCCGCACCCCATCCCATGCCCAGGCCATCAAAATGCGGAGCTTTTCCGAGCATGGCAAGCTGAACCCGGATGTGATCCTCTCTAGCATGCAGGAGGAAAAGCCCAATCAGGTGGAGCAATTCAAAATTCCCAGGGAACGGATCGACAAGTTTTTCAAGCCGGGGACGCCTGCGCAGAAAATTGAGGATACTATCGTAAAGGCTTTGGAGCTGTACCGCAAGCGGCAGAGGGAGATGGAGCGATGAACCTTACGCCCAGGGGAAAGTCTGCCCTTTTGCGGCCACAGTATGCCTGCCGCTCTCCCCCCTCTCACACTCTCTCCCCGAAACCTGCTGTTCCAGCTGAAAAGAAAGGCTTTGTCTATCCTTTTTCAGCCGGTAAAAACCTTTGGAGAACAGCGCGCAAGAAAACCGAACACGGGCATTGTTGGACCTCATGGCGCACCATGAGGATTTTTTTGTACCCAAAATCAAAAACATGGAGGTAGTTTAATTATGAAGCGGAAACCCCTGACCCACGCGGCCCGGCTGCTGTGCGCCCTGGCTCTTTCCATGAGCCTAGCCCCTGCCGCCCTTGCCGCCGACCCGTCTGAACCCACCCAGCCGTCACCCTGCTATCCCACCGCCGTCACCCGGAGCGAGGATGGTACTGAGATCAGGAAAATGTACGACCTGGGGCCGGAGGATGACCCCGGCGGCATCCCCCGGTCCGACTTTGAACAGGACGGCTACCACTACACCCTCACGGACCTGCTGAAACAGGAACTCCCCGCCAACGAGAGCCGCCAGCATACAGAAACCGTGTCCGTGAACAGCAAGAGCAAGGACATGGGCGCGGTGCTGGCCCTGCTGCCGCAGACAAAGGAGTTTATCACGGAGGACGGCCTGTCCGGGGTGCTGACCCTGAAACTGGATACGGTGAAGGTGGAGGTGGCCGGGTATGGCAGCTCCACCAAAACCGTGACCGCCACCCGCACCTACCCCGGCCTTGCCGACCAGGACACGCAGTATATCCCCAAGACTATTCAGGACGGCGGAAATTCCATGACCCTCCAGGCTGTGGATTGGCAGACCGAGGGGGACGGCCATTTTACCGCTATGGCCTCCTACTCCGGCTCCGCCACCAGCTCCTATGTGAAGGGCTATACCGTCACCGCCGACTACGCGGGCACCGTGAGCCGTATCAACCTGAATAAAATCCGCTATGTAGCGATCTTCGAGGGCACGGCCCCGGACCCCGCCCCCGGCGAGGCCCCCGGAGATAGTTCCGACCCCAACACCCCCGCCGACCAGACTGATTCCACCGGGCAGGAGGCCCAGGCCGGAGAGAAGAACAGCGTCCTGCCGGTTGTGGCCGTTGTCGCGTCGGTGCTGCTTGGAGGCGGGGCGTTCTACTTCATCAAGCGACGGAGGTAATACGATATGAAGAAACTGACCATGCTTTTGTCTCTGCTGTGCCTAACTGCGGCCCTGGCTGTTCCCGCCAGCGCGTTAGAGTATGACATCGCCTCCCCCGGCGACCCGGAGTATGGCAAGCCTACTTCGGTGGAGCCTGTTGCCACGGCGGACCGTGGTGAGCTTTCCAATGTGGATGTGAGCAAAAACGCGGCTCTGGTCCCGCCCGCCTTTGGCAGCCCCACCGCCTACACCCTGAATACCGGCACTCCGCTGACCCCCAATTTGGCCCCCGGCTATATGCTGGGCGATGGTGCCGTTATCAATGGCAGCGCCGGCACCACCGTCGCTCCACCTGATTATTCCGGCTTCCCCAGCGGCGGCACATCCAGCGTCCTCCCCACCATCGGCTTCACGGAGGTCACATCAGACCTCTACTATCAGGGCGGCTACCTCGCCACCTTAAAAATTCCCAGCATTGATGTCAATGTGAAGGTCTATGAGGGGACGGGAAGCGCCGTGCTGAGAAAGGGCGCGGGCCATTTTGAGGACACCAGCGTTTGGGCCGGAAACATCTGTTTGGCCGCCCATAACAGGGGCGTGAACGCCCATTTTGGGGAGATCCACACGCTGGATGTGGGAGATAAGATCACCCTGACCACCAGACTGGGCACCCGTACCTACGCCGTGACCAGCGTGAACAAAATCAGCGAACTGGATAACTCCCTGCTGTCTCCCACCGCGGAGAACTGCATCACCCTCTTTACCTGTGTCCGCAACCAGAGCGCCTACCGCTGGGCGGTCCGAGCCGTGGAGGTGTCATAACCACCCGCTGAAAAGAAAATCGCACCTTAGACAGTTTTTGCCCTCTTATGGTACGGTTGGGACAGCGGCATCCCAATCTATCATAAGGAGGTCATTCCATGATGAAAAACAGTCTGAAACGCTTTACCGCAGTCCTTGCCTGCACAGCCCTGACCGCTGCCCTGGCTCTCCCCGCGCGGGCGGCGGAGGAGCAGACCATCCGGGTAGGCAGCTACAAGGGTGCCACGCTGGAGGTGGGAGAGCGCAGCGGCTTGGTGATTGCTCCCGGCGGGCCGGCGTACACCGTGACTTCCAGCGACCCGGACACGGTGGAGGTGGAACAGGTGATGAACTTCTGGACAGCCGTTGCCAAAGCGGAGGGGAGCGCGGAGATTACCGTCTCCAACCAGACCGGGGAAACCGGGACCCTGACGCTGACCGTTGGCTCCCATGCTCCGCAGGCTCCCACCGTCGAGAGTAGCCCCGACCAAGGAGAGGCGTTGGATGTGCGGCTGGAGCTGGTACGGCTGGTCAATGAGGTGCGCCGGGAGAACGGTGTGGCGGAACTGCCTGTCAGTGAGGCCCTGATGAGCGCCGCCCAAACCATTTCCGATAAGAAGTACACCTGGCACCACACCAAGGAGGAATGCGAGGCGGCCCTGGCCTGCGGCTATCCCTATGGCTTCGGCGTAAATCTGACTGTGTTTACCGGCGTTTCCACGGAGGACACCGCTCAACACGCCCTGGACAACTGGCTCAACTCCCCCGGCCATTTTGAAACTATGATTAAGCCGGACTGTGACAGCATCGGCGTGGGTGTGACAGAGAGCGGCAGCGTGACCTATTGCTACCTGTTCGTGGGTCGCCCAAACACCCACAATCCCTACGAATAATTGAGAACTGAACACGGACACGGAGAGGTCTTTCAGCCCCAGGCTGGAGGGCCTTTTCTTATGCCCAAAAACGGAAAGGAGTTTTTCACTGATGAAGAAAAACCGTTTTCTCACCCGTATGACGGCCCTGCTGCTCGTGCTGGTGTGTATGCTGGGCCTGCTGCCCACCGCGGCGTTGGCGGCGGACGCCCCCAGCTCTATCAAGCTGGAGGACTGCACCCACAATGGCGTCCACTATGAATCTCCCAGCCTGGGGACCTGCTGGCTCCATCAGATGACCTTCGATTACAACCAGAAAAGCACTATCGGCTTCTGTGCCGAGCACGGGAAAGGCATGGGCTGGTCCCTGGAGGGCCAGACCTGGGGCAACCCCAAGCCCATCACCGACCCTACCGTGCAGACCATGATGGCCTACTACTATGCCCATACCACCGGCGTGTTTACCGACCAAGCTCATGCCTTGGGCGTAGACGAGGTGTGGGGCAGCGATTATTCCTGGACTATGAATGCTTGGGTGCAGGCTATCATCTGGCGCTATCAGGCTGGCCTGCTGACGGACCCGGCCACCGCCTGCGCCGAGGAGTTGGTCTGCGTTTATAATAACCTGCACCACGGCAATTACAGCGGTGTAGATGACCTGCTGGATGGGATGTCCTTCCGCGACCGTGCCCAATATATCCTAGACCTGGGCAAACAGGGCGTATGGGGCGATTGTACCGTCCATGAGTACGCCTATACCGGCTCCAGCACCAGCTCCCATCAGGCCAAGGATGTGCAGGCCATTATGATTGGGGAGCTGAATATTATCCGCGAGAAATACGATCTGACCGTGAAAAAGGTGGACGCCACCAACCCCAACAAGGGTCTGCCCGGAGCGCGGTTCATCGTGCGCTCGGAAAACGGGACCTACGAGAAGGAGGTCGTGACCGGGAGCGATGGGACCTACACCCTGTCCGGTCTGGACGCCTCCACATATTCTGTTGTTGAACTGGAAGCTCCGGAGGGCTATGAGATCGACAACGCGGGGCCGCAGTATGTGGCTTTGCCCAATGGCGGCAGCAATACCGTGACCGTCACCTTCCTGGACAGCCCGGAGATCACCAGCGAAGGCAGCATCCGTAAGGTGGATGCGGATGATCCTACCAAGGGTTTGGCCGGAGCAGTCATCAAGATTGAAGGCACCGACAACAGCTTTGTGGGCACTTATACCACCGGGGCGGGGGGCTATCTGGAGGATGTGCCCTGGGACGCCCTGCCCATCGGTAGCTTTACCGCGACGGAGGTCACGCCCCCGGAGGGGTACTCCCTCAGCCCGGACCCGGATAAGGTCAAGCAGGAGTTTTACTGGGACGGAAAGAATGATGTGGCCTTGGTGTTTGAGAACGACGCCAGGGTAAAGGTCAAACTGGTCAAGTACGACGACAGCGGCGATCCCCTCCCCGGTGCAGTATTCAACATCGTCAGGGACGGCCAGATCATCGGCACCGAGGCCACCCAAGCGGACGGCTCCATCACCGTCCCTAATGTGACCGAGGGGATGTACGCCTTTGTGGAGGTTTCGGCCCCTGCGCCTTTCGCCTGCCTGACTGATCCGGTCATTGTCCATGTGGATCAGGCCACTGTGGAGGGAGGCGGCACCATCACCGTGGAGGCGGCAGACAAGAAGCTGCCCAGCCTTTCCATTCTCAAGCGGGATGAGCAGACCAAAGAGGTCATTCCCGGTACGGTCTTTGAAGTCAAGGGCATCCATTCCGGCTACCATACCGATGTGACCACCGGAGAGGATGGCAGGGCCACCCTCTCTCATATCCCTGTGGACAGCTATGAGTTGACGGAGAAATCCGTTCCCGACCCTTATGTGGTGGGGGATGAACCCATCCAGACCGTCTACCTCGGC
>OHJP01001141.1_pt1 | contig 11822 bp, 11 predicted proteins | sample 1568591 | NCBI WGS metagenome assembly OHJP01 (sample SAMEA3879567, study PRJEB24766) | human gut metagenome | biome: human-associated habitat; feature: feces | place: USA | collected 1985/1987
TGTTGTAGAAGAAACACAGGAAGAAGCGTAAGCATAGAGGAGGCGGCATCATGATGAAACAACGGAAAGTCCCCCTCAGAAAATGTACCGGCTGTCAGGAAATGAAGGACAAACGGGAATTGATCCGCATCGTGCGCAACGATGCAGGCGAATTTTCTCTGGACCGTACAGGCAAGAAACCGGGACGGGGCGCATATATTTGCCCCAATACGGAATGTCTGGCAAAGGCGCAGAAGTCCAAAGGTCTGGAACGCTCCTTCAAAGCACCTGTGCCCAAGGATGTATATGAAGCCCTGCTGGCACAGCTGGAAGGAGAAGAAAATCATGCGTAAGTTTTATTCCCTGCTGGGGCTTTGTAAGCGGGCCAATAAAGTGGCAGGCGGCGAAGTGGCAGCAGAGGAAGCCATACGCGGCAAAAAGGCATGTCTTGTCATTGTGGCAGGAGATGCGTCGGCAAATACAAAGAAAAAATTTCATAACTCTGCATCGTTTTATGAAGTTCCGATTTTGGAACTGGGAACAAAGGCAGATTTAGGCAGAGCTGTCGGCGAGGAGATCCGCGCGGTACTGGTTGTGACAGAAGCGGGATTTGCGGCAAAACTGCAGCAGCTTGCACAGACGGCAGAAAACGCAGAGTAAAGGATTTGGAATAGATGTAAGAGAAAGAAGAGGTGCGGCGAATGTCAAAAATGCGAATTTATGAACTGGCAAAGCAGTTGGGCGTAGCCAATAAAGAACTGATGGAAAAAATGAAGAGTGTAGGTATGGAAGCAAACAGCCATATGAGCATGATCGAGGAAAGTGACGCGGACAAGATCAGAAAGCTGTATCAGCCTGCACAGAAAGCGGAAGAACCCAAAAAAGAAGCTCCCAAGCAGGAAGCAAAAGAACAGCATAAGGGAAATCAGCAGAAAGATGCTCCCAAACAGGATAATAGAAACAAGGGCGAAAACAAAAAAGCGCAGGACGGCAAGAACCCGCAGAACAATAATCAGAATAAAAACAACCAGAATAAAAACCAGAACAACAACGCCCAGAACAACCAGAATCAGGGCAAAAAAGATAAAAAGGGCAAAGGCAAGAAAGACCAGAAACCCAGAGAAAATCCTCTGGAACGCAGAAGACGCGAAATGGAAGAAGAAGCGGCGCTCATGGCAGAACTGGAAGCGCTGGAAGCAGCTGAAAAAGCAGCAGAACCTGTAATCAAATCCATTCCCGCTTCCATCAGCGTGAAAGAACTGGCAGAAGTGCTGGGCAAAAAAGGTTCCGATCTGGTAATGGCACTGATGAAAAAAGGACAGATGCTGAACATCAACGCAACACTGGACTTTGATACAGCTGCTGCCATTGCGGAAGATTACAACGTTATTCTGGAACAGGAAGAAGAAAAAGACATTCTGGAAACCGTTTTCGCAGAGGAAGAAGACGACGAAAAAGATCTGAAAGAAAGACCTCCCGTTGTTGTTGTTATGGGTCACGTTGACCACGGTAAAACATCCCTGCTGGATGCCATTCGTCACAGCAACGTAACTAAAGGCGAAGCCGGCGGTATCACACAGCACATTGGTGCTTATACAGTACAGATTGACGGCAAACCCATTACATTCCTGGATACACCCGGTCACGAAGCATTTACAGCAATGCGTATGCGTGGTGCACAGATCACAGATATTGCTATTCTGGTTGTAGCGGCTGACGACGGTGTTATGCCTCAGACTGTAGAAGCCATCAACCATGCAAAAGCAGCAGGCGTTGAAATCATCGTTGCTATCAACAAAATGGATAAACCCTCCGCAAACCCTGACCGTGTAAAACAGGAACTGGTAGAATATGGTCTGGTAGCGGAAGACTGGGGCGGTCAGACTATTTGTGTACCTGTTTCCGCAGTGACAAAAGAAGGTCTGGATTCTTTGCTGGAAATGATCATTCTGGTAGCAGAAATGAAAGAACTGAAAGCAAACCCCAACAAACATGCAAGAGGCGCTATCGTAGAAGCACAGCTGGACAAAGGCAGAGGTCCTGTTGCGACTGTACTGGTACAGAACGGTACTTTGCAGGTAGGTGACCCCATCGTTGCTGGTGCGGCTTATGGTAAAATCCGTGCTATGACTGACGATAAGGGCAGACGTGTGAAAAAAGCAGGTCCTTCTACTCCTGTAGAAATCCTGGGTCTGTCTGAAGTACCTTCCGCTGGTGACAGCTTCTATGTAGCAGAAAATGATAAACAGGCAAGACAGGTTGCTGAAAGCATCATCGCGAAGAACAGAGAAAACATGATCAAAGAAACACCCCAGAAAGTATCTCTGGACGACCTGTTCTCTCAGATTCAGAGCGGTAATATGAAAGAACTGAATATCGTAGTCAAAGCAGACGTACAGGGTTCCGTAGAAGCCGTTCGTCAGAGTCTGGAAAGACTGTCCAACGAAGAAGTACGTGTACGTATCATCCACGGCGGTGTTGGCGCTATCACAGAAAGCGACGTTATGCTGGCTTCCGCATCCAACGCTATCATCATCGGCTTCAACGTACGTCCTGAACCCGCTGCAAAAGCATTTGCGGATGAAGAAAAAGTTGACGTTCGTCTGTACCGTGTCATCTACAACGCTATCGAAGACATCACAGCTGCTATGAAAGGTCTGCTGGATCCCGTATTCGAAGAACAGGTACTGGGTCATGCAGAAGTACGTCAGCTGTTCAAAGCTTCCGGTGTTGGTACTATTGCCGGCAGCTATGTCAAAGACGGTAAGTTCGTAAGAAACTGCCAGGTTCGTATCATCCGCGACGGCATTGTTGTTTACGAAGGCGATCTGGAAAGCTTGAAACGTTTCAAAGACGACGTAAAAGAAGTTGCTGCGGGCTATGAATGCGGTCTGGTATTCAAGAAGTTCAACGACGTGAAAGAAGGCGACTGGATCGAAGCCTATACCATGGTAGAAGTACCTAGATAAGCAGGTGAGAAATATATGAAGAACAATACAAGAATTTCCCGTATCAATGACGAAGTTTTCAAGGAAATCTCTCAGATTGTACGGGGAGAATTGAAAGACCCTCGCATCGGCGCTATGACCAGCGTAGTGCGTGTGGATACCACGCAGGATTTGAAATACTGCAAAGTATATGTATCTGTGCTGGGGGATGAAAACCAGAAAGCAAGCGTTATGAAAGGTCTGAAAAACGCTTCCGGTTTCATCCGCCATCTGGTGGCAGAACGTGTGAATCTGCGTCTGACACCGGAACTGATTTTCAAACTGGACGAATCTGCGGAATATGCCGTTCGTATGGAACAGCTTATGGCGCAGATTGCCAAAGACCGTGAGGAAAGAGAAGTGCAGAAAGATGCAGAATAATACAAAACAGGAAATTCTGGAAAAAATTGCACAGGCAAAGACCATTCAGATTGCAGGGCATACCAATCCCGACGGCGACGCCATCGGGGCTTGCCTTGCTTTCGGGCTGGCACTGGAAAAAGCCGGCAAGGATGTGACTGTACTGCTGGAGCATTATGCGCCCAAGTATGACGTGATTCATGGCAAGCATCTGGTAAAAGAAGCAGCGGCAAAAGCGGACCTGTTTCTGGCGCTGGACTGCGGCGATGAAGGTCGTCTGGGGGCTGCGGCGGATTGGTTCCATCAGGCAGATGTGACCATCAATATCGACCACCACAGCAGCAATACTTATTACGGTCAGTATAATTATGTGGAAGGTGCATCTTCCTCCACATCTGAAATCGTATACGGTTTTCTGGAAGGAAATTACCCTGTAGATCAAGACATGGCGGCAGGGCTTTATGCTGGGCTCATTTATGACACCGGCGGCTTCCGTCATTCTTCCACATCTCCTAACACCATGCGTGTGGCAGGGGCTTTGATGGAAACAGGGATTCCTTTTACAGATATTTACAACCGCTTTTTCGACAGCCGCAGTTTTTCCGAAATGAAAATTATGGGACAGGCTCTGGAAACGCAAAACTGTATTTTGACGGCAAAGTGGTATGTGCTACCATCACTTCTGCGGAAATTGCTGCCTGCAACGGCACCAATAAGGAACTGGACGCCATCATCAATTACCTCAAAGGCGTGCAGGGAGCAGAAGTGGCATGTTTCCTTTATGAAAAGACAGAAACAGAAGTCAAAGCAAGCTTCCGTGGCGCTGATGGCAGAGATGTCTGCGCATTGGCACAGAAATTCGGCGGTGGCGGTCATGTGAAGGCGGCAGGCTGTACCATTGCGGCACCCATTGACAAAGCCAAAGAAATGGTGCTGGCGGAAATCGAAAAAATGCTGTAAGGAGGGAATCACTTGGACGGTATTTTGAATATCCGAAAGGAAAAGGGATTTACCTCCCATGACGTAGTGGCTGTGGTGCGCCGTATCCTTCACACAAAGAAAGTGGGGCATACAGGCACCTTAGACCCGGACGCAGAAGGCGTACTGCCTGTTTGCGTAGGCAAAGCCACAAAACTGGCGGACATCATCATGGACGGGAAAAAACGTTACCGTGCCATGGTGCGGCTGGGCATCACCACCACGACAGAAGACGCGGCAGGTGAAGTGCTGGAAGAAAAGCCTGTGGATTTTGATGAGGAAAAAATCAGACAGGCAGTCGCCGGATTTGTGGGGGAACAGAAACAGATTCCGCCCATGTATTCCGCTATTAAGGTCAACGGCAAGAAATTGTATGAACTGGCGCGGGAAGGAAAGGAAATCGAGCGTAAAGCAAGAACCATTACCATTTTTGCCATCAACATCGTAAGATTCCTGCCTCCTGACCGTTTTGAAATAGATGTGGACTGCTCCAAAGGGACTTATATCCGCACCCTTTGCAGTGACATTGGCAAGGCTTTGGGCTGCGGCGCCCATATGGCAGAATTGACCCGTACCCGTACCGGCAGTTTTGCGTTGGAGGATGCCATTACACTGGGAGAATTGCAGACAATGGCAGATGAAGGACGGCAGGAAGAAGCTTTCCTGTCCATGGAAGCGGCACTGTCCGATTTCCCGAAAATCATCGTTTCTCCGAAGTCCACAAAGATGCTGTATAACGGCGGCAGAGTTTACGCCAAGTTTTATGAGGCGGAAAAAGAACTGACAGCAGGTGATATCGCTGCTGTCTTTGACAGTGAACACCATCTGGTGGGACTGTATGAAGTACGAGATGAAGAAGGCTTTTATATCAAACCATTTAAGATGTTGATTTAAAGGAGTATCGAAATGGAACATATTACAGACGGGCAGGTAGACCGCAGCAGACCCACAGCCATTACTTTGGGGAACTTTGACGGGCTGCATCTGGGTCACCGTGCCCTGATTCAACTGACAAAAGAATTTGCGGCAGAGGAAAATCTGGAAAGTGTTGTATTTTCCTTTTCTCCTCATCCCATGCTGGTATTCAAGAAAAAAGAGGACTTTGCCCTGATTATGGCACCCTCTGAAAAACTGTTTACCATGGAAAAGATGGGCGTGGATACGTATATCGAATATCCTTTTGACGAGGAATTTGCGTCCATGTCTGCTTATGACTTTGCCGTAAAACTGCTTTTTGAGCGCATGAAATGCAAAGTGCTGGTGGTAGGGGAAAACTATCATTTCGGCAGCAATCGGGCAGGCAATTATGAAATGCTGCGCCGTTTGGGGGAAGAACACGGCGTGAAAGTCATTGCGGTGCCTTCTGTCCAGTATGAAGGCGAACGGGTCAGCAGCTCTCGTATCCGTCAGTGCCTCATCGACAAAGATTTGGAAAGCGCAAATACCATGCTGACAGTGCCTTATTTCATTCTGGGCACTGTCAAAGAAGGAAAAAAACTGGGCAGAACCATCGGTTTCCCTACGGTGAATATCGAAGCCCATCCCTTGAAGCTGTTCCCTCCCAATGGGGTATATGCCACAAAAACACTGTATGAAGGCAAGTATTACTACGGTGTGACCAATATCGGCAAAAATCCTACGGTAAACGGCACACAGAAGATTGTGGAAACCTATCTGTTTGACTTCAACAAAATGATTTACGGCGAAGAATTACAGATTTTCTTCTATAAATTCCTGCGCAGTGAAAAGAAATTCGAAAGCGTAGACGAATTGCAGGCACAGATTGCCATCAATGCGGAACAGACCAGAGCGTATTTCGCTTCTGCGGAATATGAACACTGGAAAGCGGAAGAAGAAAAATAATCACATACAGACAGATAAAATGATATGAGGTAACATCATGTTAGAGAATAAAAGAACACGGGCCCATTTGCTGCTGCTTTTGACAGCTATCATTTGGGGGAGCGCCTTCGTTTTTCAGAAATTTGCCACAGAGGAACTTTCCGGCTGGTTCATCACAGCAGCAAGATTTTCCATCGCGGCAGTGGTGCTTTGGGTCATTACCTACAAAAAATGGGGCAGGCTGGATAAGGGGTATTTGCTTGGCGGTATCATCACAGGCTTGACCATGGGGACGGCCACAGCTGTGCAGACCGTTGCTCTTGCCATGGGTACCACACCGGGCAAAAGCGCCTTTTTGACGGCGGTTTATTGCGTGATTGTACCATTTTTCTATTGGTTTGTTTCTAAGGAACGTCCTCAACGCAATCATGTCATTGCGGCAATCTTCTGCTTGGCAGGGATTGGGCTCATTTCCCTCAACGGGGATATGACTATGCTGCCGGGGGACGTGGTAACACTGGTCTGCGGCGTCATTTACGCCTGTGACCTGACAGCAGTGGCGTGGTTTTCCAAGGGCAGAGACCCCATTCTGCTGACCACCATGCAGATTACATTCTCTGCGGTCATTGGCTGGATTGGTACCCTTCTGACAGGCGGTATGCCGGAGACCGTTTCCATGGGCGCCATGGGAAATGTTATGTATCTGGCGCTGCTTTCCACAGCTCTTTGCCTGTTCCTGCAGGCGTATGGCTTGAAGCATACAGACGCGGCAGTGGGAACTATCCTGCTGAGTCTGGAATCTGTTTTCGGGGTTGTCTTCTCTGTACTGCTGTACCATGAAGAAGTAACACCCAGAATGGCAGTGGGTTTCGCGGTGGTATTTGTGGCAGTGCTCATGTCGCAGTTCCGTTATGAACCGAAGAAAAAGACGGAAAAATCAGCCCAAACCAGCTGAAAAAACGAAAAAATCGCAAGAAATCAAGCCTTTGCTCTTGCAAAGGGTCATATAGTATGATAAAATGAGAACGCTGTAAAACCAGGACTCAGTGACAGGACGCTCCGACCTTCACTTAGTTCTAGGGGTTGCAAGAATAAATATTTTTAAGGAGGCCAAAAATCATGGCAACAATCAACAAACAGGAAATTATCGCAAAATACGGCAGAACACCTAACGACACAGGTTCTCCCGAAGTTCAGATCGCTCTGCTGACAGCAAGAATCACTCTGCTGACAGACCACCTGAAAAGCCACAAGAAAGATCACCACTCCAGACGTGGTCTGCTGAAAATGGTTGGTCAGAGAAGAGGTCTGCTGAACTACCTGAAAGAACTGGATATCGAAAGATACCGTGCAATCATTGCAGAACTGGGTCTGAGAAAGTAAGACACAAACCAAAAGATTAGGAAAAGAGAGGACGTTTTTCCTCTCTTTTCTTCTATCAAACAAAAACAAAGAAGGTTGCACTATAGATTTCCAACTTTGCAAATATGGACGACCATGTTTTTGAAGTTGAAGATCTATGGTGCAGGAGAAAAACAGACAGAAAAGGAGAATGAACATGTTTAGAACCTATTCCATGGAACTGGCAGGCAGAACATTGACAGCTGAAATCGGCAGAGTAGCAGAACAGGCTAACGGCGCTGTATTGCTGCGTTACGGCGATACCACTGTACTGGTTACTGCAACTGCATCCGAAAAGCCCAGAGATGGCATTGACTTTTTCCCTCTGAGCATTGATTACGAAGAAAGACTGTATTCCGTAGGTAAAATCCCCGGCGGTTTCATCAAAAGAGAAGGCAGACCTTCCGAAAAAGCAATCCTGACAGCAAGATGTATCGACAGACCTCTGCGTCCTCTGTTCCCTAAGGATTACAGAAACGACGTAGCTATCGTTGCAACAGTAATGTCCGTAGATCAGGACTGCTCTCCTGAAGTAGTAGCCATGATCGGCGCATCTCTGGCGCTGAACATTTCCGATATTCCTTTCACAGATCCCGTTTCTTCCGTAAGCATCGGTTATGTGGATGGCGAACTGGTGGTGAACCCCACAGCAGAACAGAGAGAAAAAACAAGACTGACACTGACAGTATCTTCCAAAGAAGATAAAGTTATGATGATTGAAGCAGGCGCAGACGAAATCCCTGACGCACTGATGATGGAAGCCATCCATCTGGCATTCGACACCAACCTGGAAGTTGTAAAATTCATTCAGGAAATCACAGCAAAAGAAGGTAAGGAAAAAGCTCCTTACACAGAACATGTGATTCCCGAAGATGCTTACAAAATGGTAACAGAATATATCACAGACGCAAGAATGGAAGAAGCTGTTTTTGCAGAACTGAAACAGGATCGTGACGCAAAGATCAAAGTCATCACAGAAGAAGTTCTGGAACAGCTGACAGAAGCTCTGACAGAAATTTCCGAAGAAGATACAGACATTGCGGCTCTGGTAGACGAAATCATCTACAAATTCGAAAAAATGACTGTTAGAAGAATGATTCTGAGAGAACACAAACGTCCCGACGGCCGTGGTATCGAAGAAATCAGACCTCTGAGCGCAGAAGTAGACGTACTGCCTCGCGTACATGGTTCCGCTCTGTTCTCCAGAGGACAGACACAGGCTCTGACAGTAACCACACTGGGCGCCATCAGTGAGGGGCAGCGTCTGGATGGTCTGGATGCAAACGAAACAGGCAAACGCTACATTCACCACTATAACTTCCCCGGCTTCTCTGTAGGCGAAGCAAAAACTTCCAGAGGCCCCGGCAGACGTGAAATCGGTCACGGCGCACTGGGTGAAAGAGCACTGCTGCCCGTTATCCCCAGCGAAGAAGAATTCCCTTATGCAATCCGTCTGGTTTCCGATATCCTCAGCTCCAACGGTTCCACATCTCAGGCTTCCATCTGCGGTTCCACACTGTCCCTGATGGCAGCAGGCGTACCCATCAAACGTCCCGTTGCTGGTATCTCCGTTGGTCTGGTAACAGGTGACAGCGATGATGACTTCATCGAAATCACAGACATTCAGGGCGTAGAAGACTTCTTCGGCGACATGGACTTTAAAGTAGCTGGTACTTCCGAAGGTATCACAGCGATCCAGATGGATATGAAGATCAAAGGTCTGACATTCGAAATGATTGAACAGGCTTTTGCGCAGACAGGCAGAGCAAGAGAATATATCCTCAACGAAGTTATGCTGAAAGCAATTCCCGAACCCAGAAAAGAACTGTCCAAATATGCACCTAAGATTGCAACTATGCAGATCGATGTGGATAAGATTGCGGAAGTGATCGGTACAAGAGGCAAAGTCATCAAAAAGATCATCGAAGAAACAAATTGTGAAATCGATACAGAAGATGATGGCAAGATCTTCATCAAAGGTACAGATCCCGCAGATATGCAGCGTGCAATGGATATGATCAACGCTATTGTCAGCGATCCCGAACCCGGTAAGGTTTACAAAGGCACCATCACAAGACTGATGACATTCGGTGCTTTCGTAGAAATCGCACCCGGCAAAGAAGGTCTGATTCATATCTCCAAAATGGCAAACAAGAGAGTTGCAAAAGTAGAAGACGTTGTAGCACCTGGCGATGAAGTTATGGTAAAACTGACAGAAATCGACAAACAGGGCAGACTGAACTTCTCCATGAAAGACGCTCTGGTGCAGGACGAAACACCTGATTCCGAAAAAAGCGTTCTGGAAAGATATTGATTTGCAATCAGATAAAATTAAATCTCAGTAAGAACAAAAAAGCTGAAATCCTCTATCATAAGGATTTCAGCTTTCTTTGTTGTTGATGAAGATACCCCGAAAGCGGAGATTTTCTGTTTCATCCATTTTTCTGGTAAGATTAAAATTTTGCGGAATCAACTGAAGTCGGGAGCATCTGGGTGTTCTATCAGATAGATATCATGGAGATTGCCATTGAGCGCAGGCGAATCCGACATTTTTTCAAACAGATATGTTTCGCCAGAAATGGTCAGAGAAAATGTGCCGTTTTCTATGGTGATTTCCTGCTGCCCCAGTGTTTCGCTTTCCAGAAGATAATGCCCGTAGGTTTTCAGTGTACAGGTGCCGGATTCATACAACCCTTTGTTCATGTCGTATGAACCAGTATCGGCATCATGGAACACAGATTCGTTTTGGTAAATGTAGAATATCCCTTTTTCCTCGCTTGCCGCAAAATAATACTCTTCTGTTTCCGTATGACAGGAATATGTGCCTGTGATCATAGGCTCGGATGTTGTGACCAGACGATAGACCCCGTAGAGCAGAAGCAGAGCAATGACTGCCAGTAAAATTTTTTTTGCCATCAAAATCCCCCCAATTTGTAAGATGTTCTATGCCGTTGTTATATAGTTTCATGGTAGCAGATTTTGAATGGGACAACAATGTCCATCTTTACGAAAAAACAGAGAGTTTGTGGGAACAATGGACGAATTCGCAGAAAAAATCGCCAAGAAGATTGCACAGGAAAGCCGATTTTGCTATGCTATAAAGATAGAAATATGTATGGTATTTTGAAAATGGAATACCCTAATGAGAAAAACAGGCAGGAGAAGAATGATGCTGACCATAGAAAAATTAGAAAACGGAATACAAGTGGTGCTGGAGGAAATCAGCTATGTCCGCAGCATTTCCTTTGGTATCTGGGTAAAAAACGGAACGAGAAACGAGCGCCCCAAGGAAAACGGCATTTCCCATTACATTGAACATATGATGTTCAAGGGAACAGAAAACCGCTCCGCAAGGCAGATTGCCGAAGAAATGGACGCATTGGGCGGACAGATCAACGCTTATACCACAAAGGAATATACTTGTTATCATACCCGTGTGCTGGACAAGCATGTGAAACAAGCCATGGAAGTTATGAGTGATATGCTCCTCCATCCGGCTTTTTCGCAGGAAGAAGTGGATAAGGAACGAAATGTCATTACAGAAGAAATTTATATGTATGACGACGCGCCGGAGGAACTGGTTCACGATTGCTTGCAGGACAGCATCTGGCGGGAAAGCAGTCTGGGCATGCCTATTCTGGGAACGGAAGAAACCATTGGTAATCTGGACGCGGCAAAAATCCGCGCTTATTACGAAAAGAATTATCATACAGAAAATATGGTGCTTTCCGTGGCAGGAAACTTCAAACGGGAAGAAATGCTGGAACTTTTGAACCATTACTTTGGCAGATGGCAGGCAAAAGCACCTTATGCTCCTTTGGAAACAAAGGCTTCCTACCACCAGTCATGGATTCAGAAGAAAAAAGATGTGGAACAACTCCATACATGCATTGCTTTTGAAGGGCTGGAACGGGAACATCCCTTGAAATACGCTATGGCAATTTTCAATACGGTTTTTGGCGGCGGTATGAGCTCCCGTCTGTTCCAGAAAATCCGTGAGGAACAGGGATTGACCTATTCCATTTACAGCTACACTACAGCTTTTGCGGATACGGGACTTTTTTCCATTTACGCCAGCATGAACCCCTCTCAGGCAGAGGCAGTATATAAAGGCATTGCGGCAGAAATCGCGGCAGTGCGGAAAGAAGGCATTTCCGAAAAGATACTGAATGTGACAAAAGAACAGATGATCAGCAATTTCATCATCGGTTCTGAAAGCACATTGAACCGTATGACAGCGGCAGGTTCCGCCATGCTCCTGCGGGGCAAGGTGCA
>OHJP01001149.1_pt1 | contig 11748 bp, 9 predicted proteins | sample 1568591 | NCBI WGS metagenome assembly OHJP01 (sample SAMEA3879567, study PRJEB24766) | human gut metagenome | biome: human-associated habitat; feature: feces | place: USA | collected 1985/1987
TTAATCTGGATGCCGAGGGCATCCTCCATGCCTCTCTGAACAGCATCAATAGGTCCGTTTCCAACGCCCTCAAATGTCTTCTCAATACCGTGATCTGAGTAAGTCACCTTAGCCAGTGTTGCAAACTCGCCGTCTCCTGTCTCCGTATCGGTTATGCGGCATTTTCTGAAGTGCATGGGTTCCTTGCGCTCCAGGTAATTTTTCTTGAATTCCTCCATGATCTGCTCAGGTGCAACCTCACCCTGCTGCTCGGAAATCTTCTGGATGACATCTGCAAATTCCTTGTGCATACCCTTTGGCAGCTTGAAGCCATAGAAGGTATCCATGACAAAGGCCACGCCGCCCTTTCCGGACTGACTGTTGATACGGACGATGGGCTCGTACTCCCGGCCGATATCCGACGGGTCGATGGGGAGATACGGCACCTGCCATACCTTGCTCTGACGCTCTAAAAGTGCATGCATGCCCTTGTTGATGGCGTCCTGGTGGGAACCGGAGAAGGCGGTGAACACCAGCTTTCCGGCATAGGGGTGACGGGGATCGATGTGCATTTTCGTACACCGCTCATACACCTCTGCGATCCGCTTTACATCGGAGATCTCCAGCTCCGGATCGATGCCCTGGGAGAACATATTGTAAGCCAGGGTCAGTATATCCACATTTCCGGTCCGCTCCCCGTTTCCGAACAGGGTGCCCTCCACCCGGTCCGCACCAGCCAGGAGCGCCAGCTCTGTGGCCGCCACTCCGGTCCCCCGGTCGTTATGGGGATGAACGCTTAAGATAATGCTTTCCCGGTTTTCCAGATGCCTGTTCATCCATTCGATCTGGTCTGCATACACGTTGGGAGTCGTCATCTCCACCGTGGACGGCAGATTCATGATCATCTTATGCTCCGGCGTCGGTCCCCAGGCTCTCTGGACCGCGTTGCAGATATCCAGGGCGAAGTCCAGCTCCGTGCCTGTAAAGCTCTCCGGTGAATACTCCAGTACCACCTCTCCGTCATGGTCCTTCATATAGTTCTTTACCATGGCGACGCCGTCTGTGGCGATCTTTTTGATCTCCTCCCGGTCCATGTGGAATACCACATCCCGCTGTAAAGTGGATGTGGAATTGTAAATGTGGACCACAGCCTTTTTGATCCCCTGAATGGCCTCGAAGGTGCGCTTCACCAGGTGTTCCCGGCACTGGGTCAGCACCTGGACCATCACGTCGTCGGGGATCAGGTTCCGCTCCACCAGCTGCCTTAAAAAGTCAAATTCGATCTGGGAGGCGGCAGGAAAGCCGATCTCGATCTCCTTAAAGCCCATTTCCACCAGGAGATTGAACATCTCGATCTTTTCCTCCACCACCATGGGCTCCACCAGGGCCTGGTTTCCGTCCCTTAAATCCACGCTGCACCATGCGGGCGCCTTCTGTATCTCTTTTCCGGGCCATTCCCGCTCCGGGTAATGGACCACCGGTACTCTCTGATATCGTTCCACATTTTTCATGATCTGCTTCCTCCATTCATATTCGGTTCTGGCGTTTTTACTTTCTGAACTCATTAAATCCGGAGTCGGTAAATCACGCTGTATTTCTCTACGATAAACTGTGTTACGCTCTTAGGTCTAACCCCATATCCATCAGTCCTCTGCTCAGATTTTATGTAACACACATTATAGCATCTGATTTCTGTTATATCAACAAAAGCTCCCATATCTTTTGATTATGGGAGCTATGCCGGGACTATTTATGAAGGCCGCCGTTCTATGAAACTGCGTGGCCTTTTTTTCTGAGAGCACCGATCACCTGGTCCACGTACTTCTCGCAGATCTCTGTGGATTCGGCCTCCACCATGACACGGATCAGAGGCTCAGTTCCGCTCTGTCTCAGGAGCAGTCTTCCGTCGCTGCCCAGAGCCTTCTCCACATCAGCCGCCGCCTGCTTCACGTCCTCGTCGCCCAGGGCCGCCGCCTTGTCGGCCACCCGCACATTCTTAAGGACCTGGGGCAGGATGGTCACCTCGGAAGCCAGTCTGGACAGAGTCTCCTTCTTTTCCAGCATCACCTCCATGATCTTTAAGGATGTCAGGATCCCGTCGCCGGTGGTGGCGTACTTGCTGAAGATAATATGGCCGGACTGCTCGCCGCCCAGGCAGTTTCCGGTCTGTGACATGTTTTCATACACATATTTGTCGCCCACGGCCGTCTTTTCGTAGCCGATGCCCTCCCGGTCCAGAGCCTTATAAAGGCCCAGATTGGACATGACTGTGGTGACGATCTTATTATTCCTTAAATTTCCCTGCTCCTTCATATACTTTCCGCAGATATAAAGGATCCGGTCGCCGTCCACCACTTCTCCGTTTGCATCCACCGCCAGGCAGCGGTCTGCGTCGCCGTCGTAGGCAAAGCCCACGTCCAGATGATTTTCCTTCACAAAGGCCTGAAGTCTGCCGATGTGGGTGGAGCCGCAGTCCGTATTGATATTTAAGCCGTCGGGCTCGTTATTGATCACAAAGGTATCGGCTCCCAGGGCATCGAACACGCTCTTTGCCACAGAGGAGGCGCTTCCGTTGGCGCAGTCCAGCCCCACCTTCTTCCCCTTGAAGGAACGGGTGGCAATGGAGATCAGATATCCGATGTAGCGGTTCCTTCCGGCTGCGAAATCCTGGGTGCGGCCGATCTGGTCCCTCTTTGCCAGGGGAAGCTCTCCCATCTCCCCATCCAGGTATTTTTCGATCTCCAGGATCACCGACTCCTCCATTTTCTCTCCGCTGCCGTTCATGACCTTGATGCCGTTGTCATAATAGGGGTTGTGGCTGGCAGAGATCATGATCCCGCAGTCAAAGTCCTCGGTCCGGATCACATGGGACACGCTGGGCGTGGTGGTCACATGCAGCAGATATGCATCTGCGCCGGAAGCCGTGAGGCCGGAAACCAGGGCGTACTCGAACATATAGCTGGACCGTCTCGTATCCTTTCCGATCACGATGCGGCACCGCTCTCCCTTGGCCTTCTGCCCGTAATACCAGCCCAGGAAACGGCCCACCTTATAGGCGTGCTCCACCGTCAGATCCACGTTGGCCTCTCCCCGGAAGCCGTCTGTTCCAAAATATTTTCCCATTTTTCTCATCCTCCTGAAAAAGGTTTCCCCCCGCCTTCCTGATCCCTGTATTATTCTATGACTCAGCTCCCGCAGATGGAAGCCGCCAGGACCTCAGCGGGCAGATCTCTGCCGCAGGTCCTGTCCATATTTTTATCCTACCAGGTGATCTCTTTGAGATAACGGCCCACTGCGTCCTTCCAGTCCGGAAGCCGCTCAAAGCCGTTTTCTGTGAGCTTCTCCTTGCTGATCCGGCTGTTCATGGGCCGCTTCGCCTTGGAGGCCGGGTACCCGCTGGTGGGAACCGGCGTCACCTTTACCTCATCCATCCCCGCCTGGCGGAAGATCTCGCAGGCAAATTCATACCAGTTACAGATACCTTCGTTGGTAGCATGATAGATACCGTATTTATCCGTCAGGACCATATCCACCAGAAGTCTTGCCAGATCATAAGTATAGGTAGGAGATCCGAACTGGTCATTCACCACTGTGAGATGATCATGGGTCTTGCCCAGATTCAGCATGGTCTTGATGAAGTTCTTGCCGTTGACTCCGAATACCCAGGAGATTCTTACGATAAAATATTTCTCCAGTGTATTCTGTACTGCCAGTTCTCCTTCGTATTTGGTCTGTCCGTATACATTCAGCGGATGACGCTCGTCCTCTGGCTCCCAGGGTCTGGTGCCCTCGCCGTCAAACACATAATCGGTACTGATATAGACCATCTTGCAGTCCAGCTTCTTGCAGACGTTCGCAATGTTCTGTGTGCCGTCCGCATTGACCTTACGGCAGATTTCCACGTTATCCTCCGCTGCATCCACTGCGGTATAGGCTGCACAGTGTACCACAGCGTCCGGTGCCGCCTCTCCGATCACCTTTTCCACGCTGGCCGCATCTGTGATATCCATCTCCTGAATATCCACGCCGACAGCCTCAATTCCGCGCTTTGTCAACTCATTTACCACATCATATCCCAACTGGCCTTTTACGCCTGTTACCAAGACTTTCATAGATTGCCTTCCTTTTCTTTCCTATGCTTGTGGCGCAGGTCTCTGAACCGGCCACATACATGATTATAACATTCCCGGCAGACATCAGCAACGAAATACTTCACTTTTATAAATCTGGTGTAAAAAATCCGGGGATGATCCCCGGATCTTTCTGATTAAATTTAAACAGTCATATAGCTTTGCGCTGCCCGCCGGATATCCTCGACAATTCCTTCTGCCTTTTTATCCTCCAGTTCGGTTACCTGCTTTCTAAGTTTCCACCAGTTCCAGCCGGGATGTGCATTTTCCTGCAATTCTATGATTCTTTTCTGGTATTTTCTGCATAATATAAAATAAATCACCAAGAGTAATAAAACACCAATGCCCAGCATTCCGGCTACTGTGTCACCGTAATATCCACTCTTTGCTGCCTGTGCAAGCGGTGTCGCTTCATCTTCAATTTGTACGATTCGATAACCTGTCAAAATCACAGGTATGGAATATAACATGCCGCTCATCTCGACCGCCTCCGTTATTTCTTAGTCTCTATCTATAAAGACTACTTATCCATGAAAAACGGCTCACATTTTTCGATATTTTTTTCAGGAATTCCTACCGGTCTGCTTCCGGAAATTTTTATCGCATAAATTTACTTTTTATGGGAAATCCGATATAATGGTGATATAGATTTTCACACGGCTATTTGTGCTGCAGGCGTCACAAAGCAGCCCTTATCGCAGAATCAAATTTGAAATTTGATTCGCGATTTCTCCGACGGAAGGAATCGTCTGCAGAATGGAGATTATTATGAAAAAAAGTTTCATACGACATATTTTTGCTGTAAGTATATTGTCCTGTTGTCTGTTATTCGGAGGATGCAGTCAGAATTCTGACGGAGAGGATACATCCTCCGCCACGACTGCTTCCACCTCCCCGTCTGAGACTGTTGCCGCCCAGCCTGCCGATGTTTCCCCGGATTCCGATTCGTCTGCCATAGAATCCACTTCGGAGGATACCAGGGCACTCACTCTGTCAGTAGTCAATATGTGCGGCATCGAAATCGGTATGGTAGCGGTCATTGATCCCGTGACCGGGGAACAGGTAAATCTGGATTCCCTGTCGGATCAGGAATCGATCTCTATGGAAGCAGACTGGCCCTCCTCTGTCAATGAGTTCCAATGGGCTCTCTACAATACTGACGGTGAATTATGCGTTGAGGGGACAACCGATATCAGCAGTGCCCAGGCCACAGTGACTCTTCTTCTGACCGGAGACGGTGATCTGGAAAAAGTCGAAGAGCTCTTCGAGTAATTTTCTTTCCAAGGTCTAAAAAACGACATCCACCGGGGAAATCCCAATGGATGTCGTTTTTGTTATCTTTTATTCTTCGATATCTCCTGCATTTTCTGCCTGAGCCTTCAGCTTCTTCTCATTGTGCTTCTTATACATTTCATATCCGGTTGCACCGAGGATCAGAATGATCAGCCACCACCACCAGGACATCTTTGCATGTTCGCTTTCTACGGCAACATCTGCCAGGGGAACAGCCTCTTCTTCGATATTTACGGCTTCCTTGGTCTCTTCCTTATCGGAACCAGCCTGAACGGTTTCCTGTGTATTTGCAGGAGCTGCTTCTGCAAGAGGTGCTGCTTCGTCAGCGATCTGTACAACGGGTGCTGCTGCCTGGTTCTGTGCCACTACGGTTGCCTGTGCTGCGGGTGCTGCTGCCAGTGCAACAGGTGTAACAACTGTTGCTGCCTCTCCGGCGCCGCCTTCCTCTGTATCACCAGCACCCCCGGTCTCACCTTCTCCACCTGCAGGTGTTCCGGGTGTAGGTGCAGGAGTCAGACGATCGATCACCTTATCCAGCTCTCCGCCTGCCTCATCCAGGCTGCCCAGAATCTCCTTCAGAGTATCTTCTGCATCCTTTTTGTTCTGTTCAGCCACGGCCAGCTTTCCTTCCAGTTCCTTCAGAGCTCCAAGGTTACTGGTTCTGTTACTCTTCAGAGCTTCGATCTCTGCCTTCAGATCATTGACCTTAGCCTGCGCTGTTTCCACGTCTTTCTGTGCGTCCTGTGCATCCTGTAACAGCTTCTGATACTTTTGGGTCAGAGCCTTGGCATCATCTACGAACTTACGATATTCAGTATCCTTCTGGGTCAGTTTGATGTTGCCCTGAATGTAATTCAGGTTCTGGATGATCTGACCGGTCAGCACCTCTGCATTTGCATAAGTCTCAGTTCTGACAGCAGTATTGGTTGTGGTCTCTCCGGTTTTCTCCAGATAATCAATCTCATAGGAATAGCTGGTATGAGCAATGGTATCGGTATCTGTAGTCTTCACATTGTACACACCGGTTGCGCCGCTTGCTTTTGCCTGTGCCAGTGCTGCATCCTGTACCGCATTCTGTGCCTCCGCTGCGGTGGTCTTCTCATCGGTCTTGACACTGACACCTGCTACATAGCGGATGGTTGCCTTGCCAAGCTTCCAGTCATCCCAGTTAGCACTTACAAAAATACCACCGTCTGCCTCGACTGCCTTTCTGGCTGCATCTTCCAGTTTCTTGTTCGTAGCTTCTCCATTACCAAACAGAGCCTTGATGTCATTCCAGAGGGAGCCGAAGGTACTCTGGTCTACTGTCTTCTTAGTGACCTTTGCATAAGTTGCGGATACAGTGCCGGATACGAGGAAGTCGGAATCATCATACCAGTGATCTTCTGTATAGCCGGTTACCTTAAGATCACTGCTTACACCGATCAGGTATAAGTCGTCATCATCGTTAATCTTATTGCTTAACGCCTTCTCCTGCTCTTTCGTAACCTTTGCTACTGCTTCTTCCTCTGTTCTTACACCATAATCCGTCTTTTTATCTGTATGCTTCCATTCAACCTCTTCATCCTTCACATTCACAGTCTTCGTAAAGGTAGGAATGTAGGTTCCGTTACCGGTATAAGTATAATCCGTTTTTTCTGTTCCTGTAACGGTTACATCCTTGCCGGCAGCGTCCTTCAAATCCTTTTCCTTTGCAGCAGCTGCAGCATCTCTCTCTGCCTCTGTCTGATACTGTTCGGTAGAAGTGAATTTTGCATCGGTATAGGTGATGGTGGTCACATCAGCGGTCACGGTCTTGATCAGGTTGCCGTTCTCATCCAGTTTCCAGGATTCCTTCTCGGTAGCCTCATTTACATCAGTATCAACCTCGCCGTTTTCGGTCTTCTGGTTATTGTCAGAAATAATGATACTCTCGGTTCCGTCGTTCTTGATCACTTTCTTTCCATCTACTGCAATAATGGTTCCGTCTTTCAGACCTTTTTCCACTTCGGAAACAGTGATAGTATCCCCATTTTCCTTCACATACTGATCCGGATTGGTCTCCTGCGCCGTCTTCCAGTTTACTTCCTCAATTCGCTTCTCAAAGATCACGATATTGTCCTTGGAAGTCTGTTTGTCATCCATCACATAGTTGTAAAACTTTGTCTGCTTATTACCATTCTCATCGGTATAGGTTACTTCAAAATAATTCTTGGTATTATTGTCTTCACCCTGTCTGCGGACAACCTTAATATCATCGGCAGTGATCTTCTGTACCTCGGGCAGATAGTAGTTCTGCATAATGGAAATGAAAAGCTTATCCTCATTTTTCCAGTTAAGTCCCTGATCTCCCTGTGTCAGAGCTTCCTTATCTGCAATATCCATGGCACCTGCTGCGGAGGTATCCACTGCGCTCTTGGCAGCTTCCAGAGCCTTTGCCAGTGCTTCTGCATTTGTCTTCGCTACTTCCAGTTCAGCTGCTGCTGCCGCAGCGTTAGCATCTGCACTGTTTACAGCCTCCTCATAAGCCTTTTCATAATCTGCCACCTTCTGTGCTGCCTCTTCATAAGCTGTCTTTGCGGTATTGTACTCCCCAAGCTTTGCATCGAAATCAGCCTGTGCCTGATCCACGGTAGTCTTTACTTCTTCATATGCCGCATTGGCATCGGTGATAGAAGCAGCACCCTTGATATTCTCGATCTGTCCATTTACCTTATTCTGGGCAGCCTGCATGGCATCCTTCGCATCTGCCGCAGTCTGTCCTGCGTTTGCCGCAGCATCAGCTGCCTTATTCAGTTCTGCGTCGGAAAGCTTATCATTTGCTTCTGCAACGCCAAGTTTGGTATCTGCACTCTCCACAGCAGACTCTGCGTCCTTCAGAGAAGAACCGCCCTCCACGGTCTTATCCTCTACTTTGGCATTGGCATCCAGAACAGCCTGAGACAGATCCTTGCCCTGCGTATCCTTAGCTTCCCCTGCCACTACCTGATCAGCCACTTCTGACTTCACATCAGTAGCACTCTTTTCTGCCGTTTCTACTGCCTTGTCAGCTTCTTTTGCTGCCGCCTGTGCCTGGTCAGCAATACCGGCTTCCGGTGTCACTGTAATGTTCTTATCCTCGTTTCCTTCGGAAGAATTCCCCTCTCCTTCTGCTGCCAGTGCAGTCAACGGTGAAGATGCCATCAGCATTGCGGAAATGCCGATCGCCATAGCACGAATCACTTTTTCGTTCTTACTGTTTTTTCTCATATGATTTTTCCTCTCCATTCTATTTTTCAACAATATGTTCAAATAAATACTGCAGCACCTCCGGCGTGAACTTCTTTGCCGAAATAGCTACTTTAAAATTTCCGTCTTCTTGCTCCTCCTGTCTGGTGACATCTGCATACATGATCATCGTATCCGCTACGATTATGATGTCTTTCCCCTTAAGGTCAGGAGATCCTGCCGGCATCGTAAAGGCTATGCCCAGCGGACTGACATTCCGGGTCTCCACAAAAATGCTTTCCCCGGTATCACATACCACGATAACACTCTTTGCCTGGTAGCCCACACGGTCGATCCGTCTTCGTTCTTCCATGTCCCCTTTTGCTCCTTTCTTCCAGAGATGCCTGTTAAAACGTCCCTTTTATTCTGTCTTATTTATTAAGACTTTCCGTCTCAGAAAAAAGGTTCAGAAAAACAGAAATATTTTTCTTTTTTTTTACATTTTTTTCAAAACATTGTATTCTTAGCATTTTTCCCATCCCTTTTCCTTACACTCACCTCCATGGCCAGCAGATCCGCAAGCAGGATCATCCCTCCCAGCACCGCCGCCAACGGTTCTCTCCACCATCCATATCCAAACAATACCACGGCACCGGTCATTCCTACCCAGTTCACCCGGGTTCCATGCATCTTCATTCCACCTCTTCTGCCTCTCTTTCTAATACGCATCCGCATGCTTTAACAACACTGTCACCGTCTTGCACAAAATCCGGATATCCTCCATCAGTGACCAGTTATCAATATATTCCACATCCAGCTCCACGATCTTTTCGAAATCCGTCACCAGACTCCTGCCGTTCACCTGCCACATGCCCGTCAAGCCCGGCTTGATACTGATCCGCCGCCACTGCCTTGTGCCGTATTTCTCCACCTCGTCCGGGGTCGGCGGTCTCGTTCCCACCAGACTCATGGAACCTCCCAACACATTAAAAAACTGTGGCAGCTCATCAATGCTTAAATTCCGCAGGATCCTGCCCACCCGGGTGATCCGGGGATCCTCCCGGATCTTGAACATTACGCCCCCGGCGATCTCATTTTGCGACAGCAGCTCTGACTTTCTCTCTTCCGCATCCACATACATGCTACGGAATTTATAGATCTGAAATGTCCTGCCGTTTTTCCCGACCCGGGTCTGCCGGAAGATCACAGGACCGGGGGAATCCAGCTTAATGGCCAGCGCCGCCAATAACATCACCGGAGAAAACAAAACGATCCCTGCCAGGCCTCCTGCCACATCCATGATCCGTTTTATCACCTGTTCTCCGGTATTCAACGTCACCGTATGGTAGGTGATGACCGGATAGGTTCCCACACAGCTTACATAACTGTCGGCTCTGCGCCTCTTATAGAAATCCACCACCATCCGTACCGTCACCCCCATATCAATGCACAGATCCACATATTTCTGCATGGAAAAAAGCTGTTCCTCGCGCTTTTGCAGAATATAGATCTGATCCAGATGGTACCGGCGGATCAGCATTTCCAGATCTTCCAGACTTCCCAGATATTCTCCTGCATCTCCTTCTGAAATCTGTGCCAGTTCCTGTGCCGATGCCGCAATATACCCCACAAGCTCCATGGGGATGCTGGTCTTCTTCAAAAAATACCGAAACTTGTTGTACTGCGCCCTTCTTCCCACAAATGCGGTACGCGGCACTTCCCCGCGATTTCTTTCCATGTCTCTGCAGCATCTGCCGTGTCGCAGCAACGGTACGCTTTCCAGACTGTACGCCAGGATCAGAAACAGAAAATATCCCCTCTGATCCTCTGTAATATATGGCAGCAGGACCACGGTTGCCGCTGTTGCCACCAGAAACGATCCTGTTCTGCGCCGCTGTATCCTGTCCGGATAACCGAACAGGGTCACATTATACAGATATTGTTCTTCCTTTCCCAATACATAAAGCAGCACGAATATCGCTGCCAGCCCTGTCATACCCCCAAGTGTCCGAAGGCTCCATGCTCTTCCCATAAATAACACAGCCACTCCATAAGCCACCAGAAGCCGCAGCATATCCTTTACTATGTGTCCGATATCCTTATTTGCACTCGTATTTGACCGATTCATTTTTCTCCCCCTTCTCGTGTCACTTTTTCATCCGGTCTGTCGTTTTCCGCTGTCCTTTGTCTCTCTCTGTCGACCTTCCTTTGGTGACAATCGTTTTTCCCCCATGCTAAAATAGCACCAGCAAAGGAGGTAAGATAATACTATGTTCAAGCTTGTACTGATCGATGATGATGCCGAAGTGCTGGCGATCAATCAGAAATATCTCACCGGTGCGGGATTCACCGTGTATACTGCCATCTCCCCCCGGGAAGGCGTCTTATCCATTCGAAAGAATCTTCCGGATTGTATCTTACTGGATGTTATGCTGCCCGAAGCCGACGGTTACCGGGTGTGCCGTTACATCCGCTCTTTTTCCTCTGTGCCGATCCTGTTTCTCACTGCCAGAAGTTCCGAGGAAGATGTGATCCGGGGACTTACCTGCGGCGGGGACGATTATCTGGTCAAACCCTACAGTCTCCGGGAGCTGAAAGCCCGGGTGGACCTCCTGATCCGCAGGCGCAGACAACTGGCGCAGGCTTCTTCCGATCTGGTACTGACGATCGGAAATCTTTCCATCGACAGGGTAGCCCACAAGGCCTTCTACCGGGAACAGGATCTGTGTCTCGCCAACCGGGAATATGAAGTCCTGCTGTATCTGGCAGAACACCCGGATCGGGACATCACCTTCGAGGAACTGGGAACGGCTCTCTTCGGTGTCTACCGGGAAAGTGACAGACGCAGCGTTATGGTCAATGTCAGCCGTCTCCGCAAACGTTTCGAGGGCAATTACGAATTGGAGAACCGCATCGAGACCGTCTGGTCCAAAGGGTATCGTTTTCTGAAAGGAGGTATCTGACCATGGCACAAAATTCCCGCCCCGTTTTCCGTTCTCCCTCTCTCGAACAGGAGACCGTGGAAGAACTGTCCCGCAGGCTGCTGGAAATCACCGCGCAGTTAAATGCCAGCAATCGCTCCCTGCAGCACCTGCAACAGGAACGTACGGAAATGCTGGCCAATCTCTCCCATGATCTGCGGGCTCCCCTCACTGCCATC
>OHJP01001158.1_pt1 | contig 11673 bp, 7 predicted proteins | sample 1568591 | NCBI WGS metagenome assembly OHJP01 (sample SAMEA3879567, study PRJEB24766) | human gut metagenome | biome: human-associated habitat; feature: feces | place: USA | collected 1985/1987
GAGCAGATGGGATATGGCAGTATTTCTTTTTTCGTCTGTTTTCTCCTAATGAATCGTAATCCATTTCAAAATTTTGCTTTGGGCTTCTACGAATTGTTCATATTCTTCCCGGCTGTTTTGCTGATATTCCAGCGTGACATACTTTGGTGCTACGCGCTCTACAAATTCCCGGACACCTTCTCCGATAAAAGGCTGATGCAGATCAATATGACAGGCATGGTCATATGCAAGGCGAAATAGTTCATAAAATGGAATTTTATCAAAGTCTATCGGATGTTCTCTCCATTCTTTTCGCTGTTTTCTTACATAATCCCCTCCAAGTGACAGCTGCAGGTGCATTCCTTTGAACCAGTGGAGCATCTGTGCTTTTTCGTATTTGTCTATCATTTTATTCAGATATGCTACGGCATCTTCCGGAGTCTTTAGCTGTGTTGTTGTATTCATATAATGCCCGGTATCGAGCATGATTCCCTTTTTTTGTGTATGCATTCCTTCTATAAGCCGGCGGGTAAGGCGGACATTTTTCAAGGTAAGCCCGCTCCACCAGAGATTCTCTACAAGAAAGTCGAATGGATATTCTTTTTCATCAAGGAGGGTATTGATGACCTCTAAGCTTGCATCAATCACTTCTTTATCTGTATAGCGATATTTATAAATATAGCTCTCCCGAAGTGTCACTTCTGAAACATGGAAAACTACATACTTTGCTCCAACTTGTTCTGCATAGGCAAGATCGTCCCGCAAACTGTTCAGATAAGATTCCCTGCTCATTCCTCCAAAGTATTCCAGCCACTGCTCTCTTGAATCAAATTCCTGATCTAGGCGTTCATAATTCCCCTTCCACCAGTCCATCCAGAAAATATGAAAATACAGATGTACCCCATTCACCATATCCGGCAGAATCTTTCCTTCATCTGGCTCGCCTGCCCGAATCACTTCCAGTCCATTTAATCCTCGTGACTCATAAGACTTTCTAATATCTTCACTATCTTTATAACGATTTAGCATCCCTTCATAAATTGAAAAATTCATGGAACGACATTCTGGTATTTTCTGCATAGTTTCCCCCTTCAATCTCGTATACTCTCAGAATCTTTCTAAGAATACATTTTATCTATACTTATCATCCATACTTATTTCAAAAATGCCCCATCATTCTGGCAATCTTTCTGAAGTTCAAAAACGTCCCAGCTATTCATCTCATCAGATCATATTTTATTTTTATCCGCTGCAGCTTTTCCAACAATGGCTTTGCTCCAATCCACAGAAAAATAAATGTAGAACTGGCATGAACAAGATCTACCGGAATACCTGAAATATAGATTGCAAGCAGTCCTTCCCATGTAAAATCGTACACACTCATAAAGAGGGCCGCCGGATTCATGATTCCTCCATAAATGAACACTGTCACAAGGAATCCATATATACAAAGGCTGAGCCGTTTGGTCGGAAGCAGTCCTATCCGGTAAAGGATTCCTGACAAAAATCCGATAAAACCCATCGCAAACATCTGCCATGGGGTCCATGGCCCCTGCCCAAATAAGAAGTTGCTGACTACCATCGTCATGGCACCAACTAAGAATCCTGCCTCGCCGCCAAATGCGATTGCACTGATGATCACGATTGCTATAATCGGCTTAAAGCTCGGTATCATAAAAAATGCTGCCCGGCCAGCGGTTGCCAGTGCGACCATTGTTGCAAGAACAACTAACTCTCTCACCTGAGGTTTTCGTCCCTCAAATACCATAAAAAACGGTAATAACGAGTATATAATGATTACCAGGCTAATAAAATAATACTTTCTTGGACCAAAAATCTTTTCAAATACTGTGCCAACGGCGGCAACATCCATAACATAAAATCCAACAGCAATTGTGAGTGGAATCGCTACAAGTAAGAGAAACAGACTTACTCTGGTACGAACAGAAAGCTTGCGTTTTTCCTGCTTTTTCCAGATTTCGGTATCCATCTCAAACATATCATTATCTAAAATGACATCTCCCGCCCTGCCTTCTCCTGACAAATCTCCTGCTAATTCTTTTAAAGCAGAAGCTTTCCTGCTTTTTGGTAAAAAGATACGCTTTATCTTTGCAGAAATCGTATCTTCATTCACGATCGGAGAAGCGTAAAATTCTTTCAGGAACTCCTGACTTGATTTCCAGTCTGCCATTGTTCACACTCCTTTTTTAAGACATTCCACAACGTCCTCCCCGGTAACCGCCATGGGAAAATACCTTCTAGCCATTCGGTTTGCCGCTGTTGTATAAAAATTATTTCCTGCAAAGAATTCTCCCGGAGTTCCACATGCCACAATATTTCCATCAAAAAATAAACCACATCGGTCTGCATACGAAGCGCAGAATTCAATATCATGAGAAATCATAAAAACAGTTACGCCCTGCTCTTTGAGTAATGCCAGTATTCCAGCAAATTCTTTTTTAAAATAGCTGTCAAGTCCTTTGGTCGGTTCATCCATCAACAAAAGCTTTGGCCGCAATAACAAAATCTTAGCCAAGGCAAGCCTCTGCTGCTCTCCCCCGCTTAAGTCATACGGATGACGATGCAGTAATTCTTCCAAATGTGTTACTTTAATGATTCCTTCCACCGCATCCTTTTTATCCATGGCAAGCTGATATTCTTCATCCTTTTTCTCTTTTACACCGCCTACCATTTCAAACAGTTCTAATTCCACACTTTTCTTTACAAAAAGGGACTGCGGGTTTTGCGGCAGTACTCCAAGAAAATTGCGGAACAGTTCTTTATCGCTGTAACGACGGATATCCTTACCTTCTAAAAGTACTTTTCCACGATATGGCTTTCTCAAACGGCTCAAAAGTGAAAGTGTTGTTGACTTCCCGGTTCCATTTCCTCCAAGCAATGCAAAGAATTCTCCTCTCTTTAAGGAAAAGCTTAGTCCCTTTACGACATCCGGCAGTTCTTTATCATAGCGGAACCACAGATCATCACACGCTAAGATGATATCTTCTTTTTTCTCTGTAAACTTTTCTTTAATCTTAGCAAAAGAAGATTTTCCTTTTTGGGAATCACTCTCTTTTCTATATGAAGAAGATGCATTTGCTAGTGAAATGCCTTTTTTCTTACAAACTATGTCCAGCCACTTTCGCCCGTCACGAACAGTAATCGGGCAGGGCTGCTCTGACTCTACTTTGGCATAAACCTGCATCGGTACCGGCATAGCTAAAAACATCTCATGATTGCGCTTCTTTAATTCTTCTCCGATTTCCGGCGGTGTGCCAACACATAAAATCTGCCCTTCATCCATGACCATTACCCTGTCAGCAGAAGGAAATACTTCCTCTAAACGATGTTCCGTAAGAATAATTGTCGTTCCAAGATCACGATTGATTTTCTTTACTGTTTCCAAAAAATCAGAAGCTGCAATCGGATCAAGCTGAGAGGTCGGCTCATCAAGAATCAGCATATCCGGATGCATGGCCATGATAGATGCCAGATTCAAAAGCTGTTTCTGTCCTCCGGAAAGTTCCGATACATTTTTATAAAACCAGTCCTGAATCCCAAAATAACTTGCCATTTCCGCTACCCGGATACGGATATCTGCGTTACTGTATCCAAGGCTTTCCAAACCAAATGCCAGCTCATGCCATACTTTATCTGTCACAATCTGATTATCCGGATTCTGTAATACATAGCCAATCCTCTGACTCTGCTCCCGGTTACTCATCTCCCCGATTGGTACTCCCTGAAAAAGAATCTCTCCTTTTCGCTTTCCATGCGGCGTTAGGGGAGTCTTTAAATGTGTCAGAAGTGTACTCTTTCCGCATCCACTCTTTCCGCAAAGAACAAGGAATTCCCCGTCCTCCACATGCAAAGAAACATGATTTAGCGCCCTCTTTTTTTCTTCTGGATAAGCAAAACACAAATCATTGATTTCTAATATACTATTTTTCTTTTCTGACAAACCATTCGCTGTCACCCTGCACCTCCAAACTTGCTTTTTATCTCCTGTATATACGGCTATTCAACTTCCCACAAACGGTACCCAGCCGGTGCTGCACTTTCTACCTGTCCTCTTCTCGCCTTCCACATCCTTCGGTCTAAAATCTCCATCGCTGCTGGCATGATACTAAACAATAAAAAAGCGGCAAAGACAAGCAGGCTGCCTGCTGTAAAGGGTACTCCCTTTACAACGATCCGAGGATTATAAGAACAAAATGCATACCCCTTTGAAAAGCCCCATATCGCTGCTCCGAATGTAATGATCATAAAAATAAAGCACAAAAAATCCCTTTTATCGAAATGATATAAGGAAAAGGCGGTTCTGCCCTTCTCTCCATATCCCCGGCACTTCATTGAATCCGATGTTTCAATCGCATTCTCCAAAGACCAGGTAACCAGAATCGAAAAAATCGTAATCCCATGCTTTGCTCTCTTAATAAGGCTCCCATTCTCTACACTTCGCCCGACACACTTTTGCCCATCAGAAATAACAGATGCTTCTTTGATAAACTTCGGTACAAAGCGAAGGCACATGGAAAGTACTAAAGAAAGTGCCGGGATGATCCTTCCAAAAAGATAAATAAACTTATCTGATGTCATAACAACTGTGTAGCAGGAAAACCATACAAGAGTACATACCAACATCACTGCCATCACAAGACCGTACACACAACTTTCTAATGTAAACGGATTTCCATTATGAAGATATCCTATAATCGTTACTCCATAATGATTAAACATCGGATTGATCAGGGCAACAATGATCATCATCGGTAATGAGAAGAGCAGATTAAACTTTACTGTCTTTTTCCATCCTTTTAAAACAACGGAATACGCAACAGCGCATATAAATGAAATTGCCAGAATCACAGGATGAACAACAAACATCGTCACCCCGATCGTCCCGCAAAAATACAGCATATTTAAAACAGGATGATATGTCGAAAATGTATCTTTCATCTAAATCAAATCTCCATTACATCAAATTTCTATTACATTAAATCTTTATTATATCAAGTCTTTATTATATCAAATCTCTATTTCATACATCCTTAATACATCGAATTATCTCCAACATCCTTACCAAGATTACATGTATAAACCCAGTTGATCACATCACCGTCCTGTACCGTATACTTACTGCATCCGTAGTTAGGAAACCAGCCATTTACGTTATACATCCATCCGGAAAGCTGTCCGCAGTCGAATTCATACAGATTATTAATTCCTTCCACATAAGCTGAATTATAAGCCGGTGTAAAAGAAGACTCCATCTGGATTCCTGCATCTTTACATACACGCTGTAATACGTCATGTACAGACTCTCCTTCCGTAAATTCTACCTCGGAAGCTGCCAGAATCCATCCATCAGAAGGAACAAATTCTTCCTTGCCACTTTTTAAATCACTCATGTTATTAAGAATCGTCGCGCAGCTGATCGAAATCGTACACGTATGAGAAGAACCTGAAACTTCTTCATCGTTTGCAACATCCTGCTTGCCGGAAGAACCAGAAGAAGAAGCACCTCCATCAGAAACATCTCCACTTCCTGAATTCCCCGATTCATCACTTCCTTCTGCTTCACTATTCGTTGTTCCGTTTTCCGCCTTATTCGCCGATGCCACACCTTTATTCTGTTGCTCCGTAATTCCTCCAATAATATAACAATCTCCATCCAGTGAAGTAACACTCATTTTTAAAGATGTCGTTCCTTCTTTTGGCTTCGTATCTTTCTTTGCCTGTGTTGTACTTTCTGCGGTTTTGTCCGAAGAATCTTCCTCTTTTGTCTTTGTATCCTGCGTCTTTTTATCCTGTTTCTTTGCATTCTCTTCCTTCACCTGTGCTGTTACCACAACATCGCTCATCCTTGCAAGCTTTCCAGACTGCTCTTTTACAAGATATGCAGAATTAGACTGCCACGCTTCCGGAAGCTGTACCTCTAAATCTGGTACACAGATCAGCCCTTTCCCATACATCGTCATCTTCAATGCATCATTTGCATTGTTTGCCTGCTTCTTTAAATCATCAAGATTTTTCTCTGAAAAATCAATCTTTAAATTCTGATCTGCCGGATTCTGAATCTTTGAACAATCATACGTCCAGATATATGTAATTCCATCATCTGTTGTCCCCTTAAACTGTACCTTTTTATTTTCTCCGGCAACCGTCTTAAACTGTTCCTTTGTAATAATCCCATCTTCCGGAATGGTATTCACATCTGCAAGTGTCTCTGTCTTATCCGTCTTTTTATCAGAAGAACTGTCTCCACTCCCGGACTTTCCACAGCCCGTTGAAACAATCAGCAGCATACTCATAAGTAATGCCAAAATAACATGTACCAGTCCTCTTTTTCTTTTCATAGTAACACCTTCCTTTTTCTTTTTCTGTACTCTACAAAAGTCTCTACTCTGCTTTTCCACCTTTCATCACTTTCTTTAATAATCCTGCAATACCACGACGCTTTTTATATAAAACAAATCCCAACGCTTCCACTGCCACAAGTCCTGCAGCACCTCCGGCTACAGGTAATGCCACCGAACGGATTCCATCTGCTTTAGAACGATCTCCCTCATCAGACACCCCTGTATCTTCCTGCGCTGTATCCGTCTCGCTTTCTGCACTATTCGTTTCCGGCACATAATTATCTCCACTAAAACTCCAGCCACCCGTTGTTGCCTCCGCTGCAGTATTCTTTTTCTTTGCGGTAGTAGTTTCACCGCTTCCTGAAGAAAGCTTCTTCGTCGTTCCCGATGTGGCAGGAACAGAAGTACGGGAACTTCCTGTACTTGAAGCTGCCGGTGTCGTGATCTGCCTTGTCTGGCTTGTTGCCGCCGTTGATGCTATTGTAGTCTTTTTATCTGTTGTTTCCGGAGCTGTTACAACAACCTTGCAGACTGCCTTCTTTCCGCTTCCATCCGTTGCCTTTACAGTAATTGTCACAGTCCCTGCTTTCTTTCCTGTCACCTTTCCCTTTGCATTTACCGTTGCAATCTTTTTATTAGAAGAAGACCATTTCACTGACTTATTCGTGGCATTTGACGGAGAAACCGTCGCTTTTAACGTCTTGCTCTTTCCTTTTGTAAGATAAATCGTACTATAATTTAATCCCACTTTTATTACCTTTACTTTAGAAGCTGCCGGTTTTGTTTCTGTCTTTTTTGCTGTCGTTGAAGAAGAATTTCCTCCACTATTACTCCCCGTATCAATCGTCGGACTGACTACCGGCTTCGTTCCTGCCGAAATAGCCACATCACTCATATCATAAAGAAATGTCTCTCCATCCAAAAATCTACGGTAAGCAACTGTTGCATACAATCCCTGTTCCGTTGCCATTCCATCGATAATGCCACCGGCACCGCCACCATTATTCCCGGCACCAGCAGCTACATGCATAAATCCCCCTTCTGGCATATAATACTGGAATAATCCTGTCATCGGCCATTTCCCATTCTTAATAAAACGGGCATCTTCTCCACAATCTATTCCCACGCCGCAAAGAGCTGTGATAATCTGTGCCACACTTTCCGAAGTTTCTGTTTTCATCGTGCCAAAACCACCACTGGAAAGCTGATTCTTTTCTATCCATGCAAGTCCCTTGTCAATTGCCGCTGTAACATCCTCATATCCATCTTTATTATAATAAGAAGCCAGCGCCTGCATCGCCATTCCCGTCATATCAGAATCTCCGGTTGGTCCCGTCAATGTCCATCCGCCATCCTGACACTGCATCCCTACAACCTTCTTAACAAGTAACTCCTCTGAGTTTTGCTGCACTGCAGAAGGGTCTTCTGGAATCTCATATGCCGGATTACTCTTTAACGCGATCAAAGCCCAAATCGTGCCGTTATTCCCCTGTCTGCTTACATTCTCATAATCTGACAGATACGCTAACAGGTTATGTCCCATCACATCTCTTGCATCAACACCAATCGCTGTTAATGCAAGAATAAGCTTTGAATAATCCGAATACTTTGTTCTTGTAATCTGCCAGTCCTTACTCTCACAGTATGCGATCACATTACTGTAAAAAAGATTTATATAAGATTCCGGCACATACAGCCCACTCCTTTTTAAACCAATAACATTCCATATGCTACTGTAATCCGGCTTCGTATCTTTACTTAAAATATAGCTTCTTACCTTAGATAAAACCGTATCAATATCCGGGCTTAAGACTTCCGCCTCTGCTTCCGTCTGCACTGCCACTCCTGATTCATCAGACTGTCCCTGTGCCGCATCTTCCTCTGCACCCCAAGCATAAAAACCATAACTTCTTCCAAGCTGCAAATTCTTACGGACAATCTTTCTCTCTTTTTTTGTTAATGTCTGTTCTTGTGTACTTTCCTGTACATCTGCCTCTGTACTTGCTGATGCATCTGCATCTTCCCTGGTCTGCTGCTCCTCCTCTTCCGAAGACTCCGTCTCCTCCCTTTCTGATGTCTCACTTTCTGACATAGAAAAATCGCCTGTACTCTCTGCAGCAGAAGCTGCCGCGGCCGGTTCTGCCCCATTATCTGCCGCATATGCATAGTATGGAACTATAAATGCCACAAGCAGAGCAAAAAGTACAAGCGATATACATTTTCTTTTTAACCTTTGATACATCTTGTTCATTCTACCCTCTCCTTCACTCATTTTACAAAATATCCAAGAGAAATTGAGAGTTTTCCGTAGAAAAGAAAGGCCCATGCATTATGTGCACAGGCCAAATACTTTTATAAAACTGTTACATTCTCCAGCCCAGATATTTGTTTTCATTCTAAAATCAAATGGCTGGCAATTCAGAATGAAAATAAGGAGAGTCCCCTAAGTGAGCCTGAGAAGCAAGCCATGTACATATTATAACATAGACTTTTAAAAAAATATGCCAACCAGACGGGTGTATTTGCTTCATTTTAGGAAATTAAGCGGGTGAAATTATCCTACAATTATTTCACCTTCATTTTCTTTACATTTGAGTAATTACCGTAATAAGTTGTCCCTCCTGCTTTACGATAAGTACGGATCTTGAAGTAATAAGTTTTCTTTTTCTTTAGCTTTCCGGCTTTATAAGTCACTTTCTTATTCTTGGTAATTGTCTTCACTTTCTTATAGCCGCTGTTTTTCTTCATGGACTGGTATACTTCGTAGCCAGTTGCATTTTTTACTTTCTTCCATGTAAGCTTCGCCTGATTCTTTTTCAGCTTCTTAATGGATTTTATAGATGTTTTAGATGGGGTGTATTTCTTTTTCAGAGCTTCCTGCTGAGCTTTCTTTTTCGCGGCTTCTTCGGCTGCTTTCTTTTTCGCTTCTTCTGCCTTTTTCTTTGCCTCATCCTGGGTTTTCTTTTCAGCTTTCAGACTGACAATTTTCTTCTCAGCATCAGTTAATACTTTTAATGTATCTGCAGAAATAAGTTCCTTTTGTTCACTGGTTAACGCATTATAAGACTTTCTTGCCTCTGCTATCTGAGATTCTTTAGATAAATCTACTGTACCGATAGCGTTAATGGTTTTTGTCACACTTTCAGCAAATTTTGCATTATATTCTGCTCCCCACTGAAGAATTTCTTTCTCTGACGGAAGTGCAGAAAATACTTCTTTCATTTTCTTTTCTGTTGTATTCCAGTCAATCACTGCATTATATGCTTTCTGATAAGCCTGTTTATAACCATGTTCGTCACAGCTTGCTTTATACTTTAGCATTACTGCAAGTCGTTTTGTAATCGCATCCCTATCCGGTAATTTCAAATAATTGTCATCTTCTTCATCTGCAGGTTTTTCTCCGAGGTCTCTTCCATAACCGTAAAGCGTAAACTGCAAACGAATGATGTCTCCATCTTTTGGTTTTACTAAGGACATTCCTGTCGGAAATACATTGTTTACCGTATACATCCAACCAGACATATTACAATACGCGAATTCTCCTAATGCATAATGTCCCTTTTCATCGCCATACGGATTACCATCATTTTTTGTATTTGTAGGAATTGCTATAATTTGATTATTTGCATTTTTTATTGGTTTGAGCTGTCCGTTAGAAATTATAGAAGGAATCTTCAATCTTCCGGTATCTGCATAATAAATCTGTTCAAGATAAAAACTATCTTCTATCTTTCCCTTGTTTTCGTAACCATAGCCTTCTTGCGTAAGTACTCTGTCCACTACAGATGCAATATTATCTGTGTCATAAATATCTACCTGACATGGCTCTATTAAATACCCCTGTCCAATCGTAAAACGTTCGATTGAAAATGTAACGGTACCTGTTTTTTCTGCTGCTTTTACATCCTTTTGAAAAAAGAATGTACATGCTATCACAAATACAAATGTCATCATTGTCAGCAAATATTTTTTGTTTTTCTGCATTCGGTCTCACCTCTCACTTTATAAAGTACTGCAATTACCCTTCAGTTATCACTATAGTACCCTATTACAGAACAGGAACTGCCCATCTAAGCAGTCCCTGCTCCTCATATCATCTGATATTTACTTCTTAATTGTAACTGTTTTTGCCTGACCTTTTCCTTTAAATACTTTTTTATAAGCTTTGTATTTTTTAGAAGGGACTTTAATGACTGCTTTTTTATTAATACCCTTAAATGCTTTTACCCCTACCTTTTTGATAATACTACTCTGTACAGTAATCTTCTTTAAATTCTTACATCCATAGAATGCTTTCTTTCCAATTGTTCTAACATTCTTTCCAACTACTACTGTTTTTATTTTCTTATTATTTTTAAATGCATTATCTGCGATAGCAGTTACTTTGTATACCTGATTGCCTAATTTTACTGTTGCCGGAATTGTAATCTTTGCTGCCTTTTTATTTTTAGTTCCTTTATAAGAAACTGTTTTTGCTTTTACGTTTGTTACAACAAAAATATTGGTTCCTACTGTAAGTTTTGTTCCCTTCTTAACCGTTGCAACTGTCGGATTTTCCTTCTCTGTTGCAGGCTGTGAAGGTTTTGCTGGATTTGTTGGGTTTGCTGGCTCTTTCTCTGCTTCTTTTACTGTTACCTTTACGGTCTTTTCCTTGCCGGCATCCATTGCTTTTACGGTGATATCTGCTGTTCCAAGTTTCAGACCACTTACGGTTCCATCTTCTTTTACAGAAGCAATCGTATCATCAGAAGAAGTGTACACTAATGTTTTATTAGTAGCATCTTCCGGTGTTACAGAAGCCTGTAATTTCATTGTTTTTCCTAAAGTTACATTTAATGTTTCCGGAACTGTGATATCAGATGTTATAGTCATGTTGAAAGCTAAATCTGGATTTTCTGTGTTCTGGTACCATACAGTTTCTTCTACACCATCATTAGCATTTAAGGCATCTACTACTGTACGGTCTTTGAACTGGGCTTCTGTCTGACCAATTGTTCCTTCTGGAGATGCTATCTCAGAAGAATCCGTTTTAAAATAAACATTTGTATATTTATTACTCTCATTAAAAATAATATTGCCAGAAGCACTATTTACATTACCTAAATTATAACTATTAGAAACCGTTGTACCTGTATACTTACTACCTCCAGTAATTTTTGCAATAGCATCTACATTATCATCTTTAGAAACTATATTACCCCTATTATAACAATTATCTATAGCAGATGCTGTCCAGGCAGCATAACTTGTTTTGCAGGCAAGAATTCCTGCTACATAGCTATCACCCGTTACATCTCCATTATTTATGCAATTACTCACATTTCCACCGTTT
>OHJP01001160.1_pt1 | contig 11647 bp, 9 predicted proteins | sample 1568591 | NCBI WGS metagenome assembly OHJP01 (sample SAMEA3879567, study PRJEB24766) | human gut metagenome | biome: human-associated habitat; feature: feces | place: USA | collected 1985/1987
GTCCCTGGTACAGTATCGCCGGTTATTCGATGGCTACGGTGACGGGTGTTTCGCGTATGTTGAACAACAAGCATTGGCTCAGCGACGTGCTGGTAGGTGCGGGGATCGGCATTCTCTCCGTAGAACTGGGGTATCTGTTCGCCGATTTGATCTTCAAGGACAAGGGCTTGACGGAATTCGAGCAGGATTTTTTTTACGACCGTTATTGCCGACCTTCGTTCTTCGGTATGGAGGTAAGTACGGAGGTGGTGATGGGGCGGTACCGCCCTGTTTCGGGGGTCGTGGCCGAATTCAATGCAGGCGTGAACCTGGGAATCGAGGGAGCCTGGTTTATGAATCCTTATGTCGGGTTCGGAGGACGTACGGCCGTATCGAGTGTGCCGGTTACACTGAGTATCGCCGAATCGACGGACCGTCTGGACAGTTGGTCCGCAAGTGCCGGGGCCTATTTTTCATATCCGATTACCGCGCGTTGGCGGACCGGTGGCAAGGTTTTGGCCGGATATCAGTATTATGAATCTTTTTCCTTGGACGGATATACGCTGGGAGGCCATGGAGGACCCGTTTTCGGAGTCGGTACCTCTATGACGTTTCGGGCCAATTACAACCTCGATCTTCGATTTCAGACTACTTACTATCTGCAACCTCCGATGGCTTGCGGGAGTCGTCAGCACCTTAATACGCTGACCTTGGGCCTGTCGGCGAATATCGCCTTCTAACTCGTGCGGGTCCGGAACCGCGATTCTTCGAAACGGATAAAATGAAAGAGGTGCGACCGAAGGCCGCACCTCTTTTCGCATGAGAGGAACAGGATTACAATACACCCTGCTCGAGCATTGCCTGAGCGACTTTCATGAAGCCTGCGATGTTGGCGCCCTTCACGTAGTCGATGTGACCGTCCTTCTGCTTGCCGAACTTCACGCAAGCGTCGTGGATGCTTGCCATGATGAAGTGGAGTTTCTCGTCCACCTCTTTGCCCGACCAGGAGATGTGCATGCAGTTCTGCGTCATTTCAAGACCCGAAGTAGCTACACCGCCGGCATTGACTGCCTTGCCCGGTGCGAACAGAATGCCTGCCTTCTGGAATGCGTGGATAGCTTCCGGCGTACAACCCATGTTCGAAACCTCGGCGCAGCACCAAGTGCCGTTCTTCAGCAGTTCGGCAGCATCGTCGCCGTTCAGCTCGTTCTGGAATGCGCAGGGAAGTGCGATGTCGCACTTCACGCTCCAAGCCTTCTTGCCCGGAGTGAAGGTCGTACCTGCGAATTTCTCTGCGAACGGAGCCACGATATTGCGGTTCGAAGCGCGGAGCTCGAGCATGTAGTCGATCATCTCCTCGTTCATACCGTTGGGGATCGTTACTACACCGTCGGGACCGGAGATTGCGATCACTTTGGCGCCCAGTTCGGTAGCCTTCTTCGATGCACCCCAAGCCACGTTACCGAAGCCCGAGATGGCGATCTTTGCGCCTTCCAGTTTCTTGCCGGCCAGATGCAGCATGTGCTGTACGAAATAGAGTGCGCCGAAACCGGTAGCCTCCGGACGGAGGATGGAACCGCCCCAAGTTTCGCCCTTGCCGGTAAGAACGCCGGTGTGGTACTTGCGAGCCAGTTTCTGATACATACCGTTCAGGAAGCCGATCTCACGGCCGCCTACGCCTACGTCGCCGGCGGGAACGTCGGTATCGACACCGATATTGTGCCACAATTCAAGCATGAAAGCCTGGCAGAAACGCATGATTTCAGCGTTCGACTTGCCGGTCGGATCGAAGTCCGAACCACCCTTTGCACCACCCATCGGAAGGGTCGTCAGGGCGTTCTTGAAAGTCTGCTCGAAACCGAGGAACTTCAGCATCGAAGGGTTCACGGCCTTGTGGAAACGCAGACCGCCTTTGTAGGGACCGATCGCGCTGTTGAACTGAACGCGGTAGCCCAGGTTGGTCTGAACTTCGCCTTTGTCGTCCACCCACGTTACGCGGAAGGTGAAGATACGATCCGGCTCTACGAGGCGCTCAACGATCTTGGCTTTCTCGAACTCAGGATGTTGGTTGTAAACTTCCTCGATGGACTCGAGTACTTCGCGTACGGCCTGCAGGTATTCATTTTCACCCGGGTGCTTACGCTCCAATTCTGCCATTAAATTGTTAACATTCATAATATATTGAAATTAAGTTGTGGTTTAATGTTGATGCAAAGATAATATTTATTCTTATAGATTGTAATTTATTTTGCACGAAAAGATTACTTTTTCGTACAAAGCGATTTTGTTTGTTTGAAAAACTGAAATTGAACGGTTTTTTCGAGCCCGGACTCTCCCGTATATACTATATGGAAAAAGTTTTCGCACGGATTGGGGCCTGTGAACGGGGATTTTGGAAAAATATCGTTATCTTTGTTGGGATTAAACCTTTTTTATAAGGCAATGAGTTCAGACAAGTACATTTTGCAGGAGGTCGTCGATGCCCGTACGGAGCGGGAGTTCCTCGATCTGCCTCGGAAAATCTATAAGGGGAATCGTAACTGGGTATGTCCCCTCGATCCTTCGATCCAGGCTGTTTTCGATCCGAAGAAAAACGAGATGTTCTCCGATGGCGAAGCCATTCGCTGGATCGCACGCGATAAAAAAGGAGAAGTGGTGGGACGTATCGCCGCTTTTTACGACCGGGAACATGCTTTCCTGGAGGAGCAGCCGACGGGAGGGTGCGGCTTTTTCGAGGCTATCAACGACCAGGAGCTGGCCGATCAGCTTTTCGATGCAGCCCGCATGTGGCTTTCCAGCCGGGGTATGGAGGCGATGGACGGTCCGATCAATTTCGGTCCCCGGGATTCCTGGTGGGGGCTGTTGGTCAGCGGGTACGAATTTCAGCCCCTCTATGAGAACACGTACAATCCGCCTTATTATAAAGAGTTGTTCGAAAATTACGGATTCCAGAACTACTTCAACCAGCATACCTATCTGCGTCGGTTGGAGGTGGGGCAGTTGAGCGATTCGGTTTACGAGCGTGTGAAGCGTCTGGAGGAGAGTCCTGGTTACTGTTTCAAGCATATCTCGAAAAAGAATCTCGAGCAGGTGGCCGAGGATTTCCGGCTGGTTTATAACAAGGCGTGGGCGCTGTTTTCGGGCGTGAAGGCGATGGACCGCGAACAGGCGTTCCGCATTATGAATACGCTGCGTCCGATTATCGATGAACGGTTGATCTATTTCGCTTACTATAACGACGAACCCATCGGCTTTTTCATCATGGTGCCCGATTTGAACCGGGTGATCGGTTCCTTCAACGGCAAGTTCGGCTGGTGGAACAAGTTGCGTCTGATGTGGGCGCTCAAGGTGGCGCATAAGGCCGACCGGATCTTCGGCCTGATTTTCGGAGTCACCCCCGAGTTCCACGGCAAGGGCATCGAGGCGGGAATCATTCGTGCCTTCGAGAAGGAGGTGCCGAAGTTGCCCTACAAATCATTGGAACTTGCGTGGATCGGCGATTTCAATCCGGTGATGATGCGCATGGTGGAGAGTTACGTATGCGCCACCAAGCACAAGATGCATACGACCTACCGCTACCTGTTCGACCGCACGAAGGAGTTTCACCGCTGTCCCCGGATGGGCGTGAAGCGCCGCGAATAAGACTGATAATCAAATAACTGATAATTAAATCGATAACAGACAATGAAAACAACGGTTTTTACCAAACATCACATTGCGAACGGCGCTAAGATGGCCGAGTTCGCAGGTTACAACATGCCGATCGAATTTACGGGCATCAACGAAGAGCACCTGGCCGTGCGCAACAACGCGGGTGTATTCGACGTGAGTCACATGGGCGAGGTCTGGGTAAAAGGTCCCAAGGCCGAAGCGTTCCTGCAGCATATCACGACCAACGATGTTGCGGCGCTTTACGACGGGAAGGTGCAATATACCACCATGCCCAACGGCAAGGGAGGTATCGTGGACGACCTGCTGGTTTACCGGATCGATGCCGAAACTTATCTGCTCGTAATCAATGCGGCTAATATCGACAAGGATTGGAACCATATCGTCGAAGAGGGCAAGAAATTCGGCTTGGAGGCCGGTCATGGCAAGCAGCTCTACAACGCTTCGGACGAGATCTGCCAACTGGCGATCCAGGGTCCCAATGCGATGAAGATCGTGCAGAAGTTGTGCACCGAGCCGGTTGAGGATATGGAATACTATACGTTCAAGAAGCTGAAGGTTGCCGGTGTGGATGCGATTCTTTCGATTACGGGATACACCGGTGCGGGCGGCTGCGAGATCTATGTGGCCAACGAAGACGGCGAGAAACTCTGGAAGGCTCTCTGGCAGGAGGGTTCGAAGGAGGGGCTGAAAAATATCGGCCTCGGTGCCCGCGACACGTTGCGTCTGGAGATGGGTTTCTGCCTCTACGGTAATGATATCGACGATACGACTTCGCCTATCGAGGCGGGCCTGAACTGGCTGACCAAGTTCGTCGATGGCAAGGAGTTCATCGACCGCAAACTGATGGAAGAGCAGAAGGCCGGCGGTCTGACCCGCAAACTGGTCGGTTTCAAGATGATCGATCGCGGTATTCCGCGTCATGGTTACCAGATCGCCTCTCCTGAGGGCGATATCATCGGCCAGGTGACTTCGGGTACGATGTCGCCCTGTCTGAAACAGGGGATTGGTATGGGTTACGTGAAGAAGGAGTTCGCCAAGGTCGGCACGCAGATCGCCATCGTGATCCGCGAGAAGCTGATGAAGGCCGAGGTCGTGAAACTTCCGTTCATTCAGCAAAAATAGTTTCCGTCCGATCGGATGATTCGGGGCGGCTCTGCAAAAGAGCCGCCCCTTTTTTGTCGTATCCGTGATTTTTGCATCCGACATCAGATCTGCGCGTCCGGTCGGAGCCGGTAACGGGTTATACTGAGAAGCAATTCCGATTTTATAAGGCCGTGAAAGGCATCGGTAAATAGGGTCCGGTTTTTCAGCCGTTCGCAGCCATCTCCCGGTCGAATATTTCGTCGAAAAGCCGCCGGAGCTCTTGGCGGTTGCGGATCAGCTCGCGCAGTCGTGCGAGGCGCAGGGCATTGTCCGATTCCGGGATCCAGAGTCGGAGATAGCCTCCTTCCGCGTATTTATGTGTCAGGTGATCGACACAGCGGCGATATTGATCCTCGCGGTCCAGCTCCGGATAGTTCGCCAGCCCGTATTGTATCGTGCGGCGGACGATGGTCGGCGGGTCGATACAACGGTCGGCTTCGGCAACGATGCGTCCGTAAATCGTGCGGGGTTCGTGGTCCGACGAGGCGCGGTGGTCTTCCACCGCCTCACGCATGACGGCGATCTGCTGCGGCGAGAACCACTGCCGCAGTTTTGTATCCGCAGCGAGGATTTCCCCCGAATGGATATGGTGCATCTCCCGTCCTTTCTCCAGTCCCACGTCGTGGTAGGCCGCAATTGCGTAAACCATCTGCCGATCGACCTGGTAATGCCGGGCCAGTGCCAGACTCTGTTCGATGACTGTCCGGGCGTGTTCGGGTCCGTGGGCACGGTCGAAATGTTCGTAACGGGGGAGGATCGCCTGTTCGACGTAGGCTTGCAACTCTTTATTCATGTGTTTCGTAAAAAAAGTCCCTTCCATGGTAGGGGAAAGGGACTTTGGTTGTAGAAACCGGATGGTGGTATCTGGATAAATATCCTATTTTGCGTATGCCACGGATCGGGTTTCGCGGATGACGGTGATCTTCACCTGGCCGGGATAGGTCATCTCGTCCTGGATTTTCTTGGCGATATCGTGCGACAGCCCTTCCGACTCCTGGTCGGTGAGTTTGTCTGCACCGACGATTACGCGCAGTTCGCGGCCGGCCTGGATCGCATAGGTCTTTACGACGCCGGGGTACGAGAGGGCGATGTCCTCCATCTCCTTCAGGCGCTTGATGTAGCTTTCGACCACCTCGCGGCGGGCTCCCGGACGGGCTCCCGAAATGGCATCGCAGACCTGGATGATCGGGGCGATAAGCGACGACATCTCGATTTCGTCGTGGTGGGCGCCGATCGCGTTGCAAACCTCGGGCTTCTCCTTGTATTTCTCGGCGAGTTTCATACCGATAATTGCGTGCGGCAATTCGGGTTCGTCGTCGGGCACCTTGCCGATGTCGTGCAACAGACCGGCGCGGCGGGCCGTTTTGGGGTTGAGCCCCAGCTCGGCAGCCATGATGCCGGCCAGGTTGGCCGTTTCGCGGGCGTGCTGCAATAGGTTCTGTCCGTAGGAGGAGCGGTATTTCATCTTGCCGATCATACGGATCAGCTCCGGATGCAGGCCGTGAATACCCAGGTCGATCGCGGTACGTTTGCCGACTTCGACGATCTCCTCTTCGATCTGCTTCTGTACCTTGGCGACCACCTCCTCGATTCGGGCCGGGTGGATACGTCCGTCGGTTACGAGCTGGTGCAGGGCCAGGCGGGCGATTTCGCGGCGCACGGGATCGAACCCGCTCAGGATGATCGCTTCGGGCGTGTCGTCCACGATGATTTCGATGCCTGTGGCAGCTTCCAGCGCCCGGATGTTACGACCTTCGCGGCCGATGATGCGGCCTTTGACTTCGTCGCTTTCGATGTTGAACACCGTAACGGCGTTTTCGATGGCCGTTTCGGTCGCCACACGCTGGATCGAAGCCACGATGATTCGCTTGGCCTCCTTCGTGGCGGTCATTTTGGCCTCCTCGATCGTTTCGTTGATGTAGGCTGCAGCGTCGGCTTTGGCTTCCGCTTTCATATTTTCGATCAGGATGCTCTTGGCATCTTCGGAGCTCAGGCCCGAAATCTGCTCGAGGCGCGTGTTCTGCTCGTGCATCAGACGGTCGATCTCCTCCTTCTTGTGTTCGAGCACCTGAAGCTGCGCTTCCATCTGCTCTTTGAGGCGGGCGTTCTCCTTGACCTTGCCTTCCAGTTCGCGCTGTTGGTTTTGCAGGTTGTTTTCGATCTGCTTGGCCCGCTGTTCGCTTTGGGCGATCTTCTGGTTGCGTTCATTGACCTGGCGGTCGTGCTCGCTCTTGAGCTGGATGAACTTCTCCTTGGCCTGGAGAATCTTCTCTTTCTTTATCATTTCGCCTTCCGCTTCCGCCTCTTTCCGGGCGGCTTCACGCAGTGCCTTGATGGTCTTCTTGGTAACGTATTTGGTTACCAGGATGTAAATACCCAGGCAGACTACGGCGGACAGGACGCTCGATAGTACGATTGTCATCATTGTTTTAGAGAGTTATTATTTGTTAGTTATTAGGGTTTGTGCATAAAAAAACCGCATAGTATTCCTTAACTTGTTTGACGAATCTGCAAGATCAGTCAAGTGTGGGGGCTCCCGAAAATCGCAACCTTCTACCGGCAGGCCGCAGCCTGCACCCCGAGGGGTTGAAGCCTGATTTTGAAAGTGGTGAGTTGCCCCAATGTAAAAATTGTTCAGTTTCGCAAAGCTTTAAGGAATCTATGCGGGTAGATTTTTCTTAAACGTATGGTAAAGAACGATGATACTTGCGGACTTTTCTATACGGTCCCCCCTCGTATCCTTCCCTGTTATTTCTTTTCGGTTTCGATTCGGTTCAGGTATTCGTCGATCTCGTCGCGCAGCGCTTCCAGCCTGCGGAGATCTTCGCTGCCCACTTCTCGGCTGCGGGCCAGCGAAACGCTCGAAATCGCCAACTGCAATGCGGCCATCGCCAGGCAGTCCTGTGTCGAGAATCCTTCGTATTTGGCTTTTTCGAACCGGGTGACATAGGCATTCACCTCGCGTTCGGCCAGGCGGTAGAGCTCCTCTTTCTCCGCCAGCGACTGTTCCTCGTTCGCTTCGTGCTTGAGCGTAAACGAGTAACTTTTACCGGCTATTTTGAGCTTTATTGCCTGTTGCTGGGCCATGTCGCTTGCTTCCCGTTAAATGAAATATCTTCGGTCGTTATCGTATGTCTTGCCTACTTGCCCGACAGCTCTTCGCCGATTCGGTCGGGTTTGTTGAGTAGGGTGATGCACTTGTCCACCTCCCGCATTAAACGGTTGACGCGTGCGATCGCTTTGCTTTGGTCGGGTGCATTTCCTGCGAGTCCCTGGCTGAGCTGTACGCGGGCGAGCTCCTTGCCGAGCTCTTTTACCTGCATTTGCAAATCGCGGTTTTCTTTACGCAAGACGTCGCGCTCCGCCGCTGTTTCCTTGCAAAGGGCCGTAAGCCGACGATGGTCGGCAATGAGCTGCCGAATCTGCGCCTCGAAATCGCTTATGACCTTTTTCTCTGCCATTTATCTGTCGCCGGAAATATTTTCCGCCTTCCCAAAGGTATATAAAAAACGTCAAACGACAAAATTTTATTTCATGATCATATCCTTTCGTGTCCCCCGTTATGGGAAGCGTAGCGGCCCAATTCCCCTCCCGGGAAGGGAATTAGGGGTGAATTGCGGACACGACCGGAGGCCGTGAGTTAGCGACCGTCGGATTCGATCCTGCGACTGTCGGATAACGCTACATTGAAAGATGTGATGATTGTCTTTTATTTCGTTTCGAGTTCGCCGTAGAGGTCGTAGTCTTCGGCTGCGGTGATCCGCACCTGATAGAAGCAACCGCGGATCAGCCTGCGGCCTGCGGCCGGAATCAGGATCTCCTGATCCACTTCGGGCGAGTCGTATTGCGACCGTCCTACGTAGAAATCCCCCTGCCGGGAGTCGATGATGACCCGCTCCAACTGACCGATACGTGCCCGGTTGTTTTCGAGCGAGATCTCATTCTGAAGCGCCATTACTCGTTCTACACGACTTTGTTTGACCTCTTCCGGAACATCGTCCGGCAGATTCCGGGCCGAATAGGTTCCCTCCTCTTCGGAATAGGGGAATACGCCCAGTCGTTCGAACCGTACCGTGCGCACGAATTCCAGAAGCTCTTCGAAGTCGGCTTCGGTTTCGCCCGGATATCCGACCAGCAGGGTCGTGCGCAGCGCGAGGTCGGGAATGGCCTGCCTCAGTTTGTCGATCAGTTCGTAAGCCTGGGCCTTGGTATGGCGTCGGTGCATGGCCGCGAGCTGGTCGTCGGAGATATGCTGGAAGGGAATGTCGAGGTATTTGCAGATTTTGGGTTCGCGGGCCATCACTTCGATCACCTCGTCGGGGAAAGCCGTGGGGTAGGCGTAGTGGAGCCGGATCCAGCGGATGCCGTCGATGCGGCACAAGGCTTCGAGCAGTTCGGCCAGGCGTCGTTTGCCGTAAAGGTCCAGGCCGTAGTAGGTCGTGTCCTGTGCGATTACGATCAGTTCGCGCACACCGCCTGCGGCCAGCTTCCGGGCCTCTTCCAGCAGGGTTTCCATCGGCACCGAAGCGTGGGGCCCCCGAATCAGGGGAATGGCGCAATAACCGCACTTCCAGTTGCAGCCTTCGGAAATTTTCAGGTAAGCGTAATGTTTCGGGGTGGTGAGCCGGCGTTCGGTCGCAAGCGCTGGCCGGGGAGTCGCCTCCAGCGCCCGAACGATGTCGTCCCAATCCTTCACGCCGAAGAACTCATCGACCTCGGGCAGCTCGGCACGCAGCTCCTCCGCATAACGCTCGCTCAGGCAGCCCACGACGAACAGCCGTTCGATTTTACCCGTCTGTTTGGCGGCGGCGGCCCGGAGGATCATGTCGATCGACTCCTGTTTGGCGTCGCCGATGAAGCCGCAGGTGTTGATGACCACGACTTTGGCATCGGTGCGGTCGCTGTCGTGCGTGACCGTATAGCCTGCGGCTGCGAGCTGGGCCATCAGGTGCTCCGAATCGACCGTGTTTTTCGAGCACCCGAGGGTGATGACGTTAATTTTCTTCATTCACGGGAGATTTTATTTTGCTTCGCTGCCGAAAAGGGCGTTCACGAACTCCTTGCGGTCGAACATCTTGAGCTGGTCGATGCCTTCGCCGATGCCGATGTAGCGGACGGGAATGCGGAACTGGTCGCTGATGCCGATCACCACGCCGCCCTTGGCCGTGCCGTCGAGCTTGGTGATGGTGAGCGACGTGACCTGCGTGGCCTGGGTGAATTGCCGGGCCTGTTCGAAGGCGTTCTGTCCGGTCGAACCGTCCAGCACCAGCATCACCTCCTGCGGGGCGTTGGGGATAACCTTGCCCATCACGTTGCGGATCTTGGTCAGCTCGTTCATCAGATTGATCTTATTATGCAGACGACCGGCGGTATCGATAATCACCACATCCGCCCCGTTCGCCTTTGCCGAACTCAACGTGTCAAATGCCACCGAAGCAGGGTCGGAACCCATCTTCTGCTTCACGATAGGCACTCCTACCCGTTCGCTCCAAATCACCAATTGCTCTACAGCTGCGGCGCGGAACGTATCGGCTGCTCCCAAATACACATTTTTACCGGCCTTCTTGAACTGATAAGCCAGTTTGCCGATCGTGGTCGTCTTGCCTACCCCGTTCACGCCTACGACCATGATGACATACGGCTTCTTGTCTTCCGGAACCGTAAACGACTCCAGGTCTTCCGTATGATTTTCTGTAAGCAGGGAAGCGATCTCTTCACGCAGGATCGCTGTCAGCTCACTGGTCGTCACATATTTGTCTCTGGCTACGCGGTCTTCGATACGGGATATGATTTTCAGTGTAGTATCTACTCCGACATCGGAAGTAATCAGTACTTCTTCCAGATTGTCCAGCACTTCGTCGTCCACCTTGCTTTTACCGGCAATGGCTCTGGTAATCTTAGAAAATACATTTTCTTTTGTCTTAGATAACCCCTTGTCCAGAGTTTCCTTTTTTTCCTTACTGAAAAAGCTAAAAATACCCATACCTTAATTATTGCTTAATTATTTCTTTTCTGAATGAGTGCGCTAAATTACTAAATAATTGACAATTGACAATTGACAATCGACAATTTTATTTGCACAACCTGATTTACAATCCAGACATTCCTCTTCTTTATTAATTGTCAATTGATTCAGTTCATTCTTCCCTTGTAATCTTCGTAGCCGAACTCTTTGTACATCACAAGCCGGTCCTCCTTGCTCCACAAAGCCAGGGATGGATGCGGGATTCCGTTGAACATGGTCGTTTTGACAACGGTATAATGGATCATATCTTCGAATATCAATTTATCCCCCACTTTCAAGGGTTGCTCGAAAGACCAATCGCCCATATAGTCACCACTCAGACAGCTGTTTCCTCCGATACGATAAACAGGCTTTCCTTCTTCCGGCTCTATAGCCCCGCGAATCACCGGTTTATAGGGCATCTCCAGACAATCCGGCATATGGCAAGTGAAAGAGGCATCTATGATCGCGGTCTTGATACCATGATTCTCCACGATATCCACCACCGTCGTCAACAGAAATCCGGTTTGCCACGCAAATGCGCTTCCCGGCTCCATGATGATTTCGAGGTTCGGATATTTGGCCTTGAACGCCTGCAACAGCCCGATCAGATGTTCCGTATCATAGCCTTTTCGTGTCATCAGATGCCCGCCTCCCATATTCAACCATTTGATATGCGGCAGGAAACGGCCGAAACGCTTTTCCACTTCTCCCAACGTCTTTTCCAGATCATACGAACTCGATTCGCAAAGCGTATGAAAATGCAAGCCCTCGACACCATCGGGCAACTGACCGTCCAAAAGGTCGCTAACCACTCCCATCCGGGAGCCCGGAGCGCAAGGATTATAC
>OHJP01001161.1_pt1 | contig 11642 bp, 14 predicted proteins | sample 1568591 | NCBI WGS metagenome assembly OHJP01 (sample SAMEA3879567, study PRJEB24766) | human gut metagenome | biome: human-associated habitat; feature: feces | place: USA | collected 1985/1987
CGTCAAAAATGATATCATCGGCAAAGGCAATCTGCGCCCGGAACAGATTCACCACAGGGTCATCCACCTGAAAACAGCATTTCCCAATGGAAGGGCCAATGGCTGCCACAATATCCTTGGGGTTTGTGCCATAAGCTGCCATCATTTCCTGGACGATTTTTTCTGCCATACGGTCAGCAGTGCCTTTCCAGCCGCAGTGTGCCAGACCAATGGCTTTGTTTTTGGTATCCAGCAGGAAAACAGGCACGCAGTCTGCCCCGAAAATCACCAGATTGATGCCTTTTTCATTTGTCATCAAGCCGTCGATGTCGTGATAAGTTCTGTCTTTTGTAACGCCGCAGCCTTTGTCCTTTGCTGTCACTTTCAGTACGTTTGTGGTATGGGTCTGCTGGGTTGCCACAAAGGCGTTTTCGTCCAACTCCAACGCCCTTGCCAAAATGCGGTAATTCTCCGCCACAGGGGCTCTGTCTTCCCCTCTGGAAAAGCCCATGTTCATGGTGCCATAATAACCTGTGCTGACGCCGCCGTGACGGGTGGTGAAGCCATGTTTCACCATGCCTGTCTGAGTCAGATTATCGAATGTGATCAGTTCCACATCACCTTTTTTTACAATCTGCAAGTTCCTTCCTCCTTTATGCCTCGAAGGCGTTTTCGATATATCGGAAATATTTCTTTCCGTCTTCTTCCAAAATTTCTGCCACATCAAAACGGCAATCCCTGTCTGCGTTCCCTGTTTCTGCCAGATACGCCAGAGCCGTTTCAATGATATGTGCCTGCTTCCGGCGGTCTACGGCTTCCGCAGGAGTGCCGTAAGCAGTGCTGGTTCTTGTTTTTACCTCCGTAAATACCAGTATACCATCTTTCTGGGCAATGATGTCAATTTCCCCGCTGGGTTTGCGGTAATTCTGGGCAAGGATTTCATAGCCCATTTTCTTCATTTCCTTTGCGGCAAGAAGCTCGCCCCGGTTGCCTGTTTCTTTGGGTGCGGCATCTTCTTTGAGGAAATTTTTCACGAATGTCCGGCGATGAATGGGACAGATGCCATACTGGGCAATGCCTGCCAGATGTTTCTGAGAGCCGTCCCCTTTGATAATGCCTTTCTGGGGTGTAGATACCTTTGGAATGGTGACAGCATCCGCAAGAATAAAGTCCGGCTGTACTTCCAGCTTGGAAAGAGCTTCCCGCATGGCTTCATAAGTTGCCTGCAAAATATTGATTTCGTCAATGCGTTCGTTGGAAACTACGCCCACTGCCCAAGCCACTGCCTGTTCCTTGATGATTTCACAAAGTTCCTCCCGCTTCTGGGCAGAAAGTTTTTTGGAGTCATTGACACCGGCAATCTTGCAGTTTTTCGGCAGAATCACCGCCGCCGCTACCACAGGACCGGCAAGGGGTCCTCTGCCCACTTCGTCGATGCCTGCCACCAGTTCAAAGCCTTTTTCGTAGCACTCCCGTTCGTAAGTGAGCAATGTTTCCAGTCGTTCCAGTTCCGCCAGATAAGCGTCGTATTTTTTCTGAAAACGGGTCACAAGGCTCTGTACGCCTTTGCGGCTGTCGGCAGTAAATTCCGGCAAAACTTCCGGCAGTTTTTCCACGGGACAGCTGCTTAATATTTCTTTGATTTCCCCAACGGACTGCATGGTTCTTCTCTCCTTTTGCAAAAAAGCCCCCGACTGGAAACCAATCGGGGGTCTTATGTTTAATTAAAATTCATGATCATTTCGTTTGTAGTTACGTCATCCCAATCGTCATGGTTATATACACGGAATACTACACTAATATTATAGATTTTGTCAATACCGGCACGTTTCAAATCGCTGTCCTCAATGGTCAGACGATCTGTTTCGCTTCTGTCACCCAGTATCTTTGTATAAAGGCTGCCTTCTACATCCTTATTGTTGACTTTCAGGCTATCCAGCCAAACAGTCTGTTCAAAGTCACTGTTATTGGTAAATTTGAAATCCACTTCAATACCGTCGATATATCCAGCGGATTCTCTCACACCGGTACACTGGATTTTCATATTATTGACATTGGTGCTGGGTTTGCTGGAAAGTTTCCCCAGTCTGCTGTCATTGTCAGAAGTGGTTTCTTCCGGCTGTTCCGGTTCTTTTTCCTGTTCTTTTTGTTCTGTTTCCCCTAAGATAACGGTTTTGGAAGCAGCATCCCATGTGACGTTTTTCCCTACAGCTTCCCCAACGGCACGGACAGGCAGATATGTAGTCCCTTCATAGATAAAAGGTTCTTTGTCTGTTTTCAGTTCTTTCCCGTCTACAACGATTTTGATGTTATTGAACATAACAGGAATGTCCATGTTTGCCACTTTGGCATAAGCGGCAGGCGCTGCGCCCATGACAAGAGCAGCCACCGTTGCCCCTAAACATACATCTTTCATTCTTTGGAATTTCATGTCAAAAGCCCCCTTAGATGGTTTTTATTTTTATGATACCTAAAAGATAACACAATTCTCCCCTATTTTGGGGGAAATTCCAAAAAATTCCTGTGATATTCTAAAAAAAAACTATTTGTCCTCTGCGCCAGGGAAAAAGAAAGAAACCGGTACATCTAATATGCCGGCGATTTTGATCAATTCATAATCGGCAATAAACCGCTCGCCTTTTTCCATGCGGCAAATGGAATAACGGTCAATGGTGATGCCTTCCAACTGCAAAGCCCGGGACAGCGCTGCCTGTGACATCTTTTTTTCCATACGAATTTTTCGGATTTGTTCCCCACAGATATTTTTCTTCCCGTCGTATTCGTATATTTTCATGGCTCACAGTCCCCCTCATTTTTTTCTTGACATTACCATGTGTCCTGCCTTATGATGTTGCTAAAGATGCAATATTATGTATTTCGTATCAAAAGGAGAGGAAATCTATGGAAACACCAAAAACAAAGAAATGTAAATTCTGTCAGAGTGAAATCCCCCAAAAAGCATCTGTATGCCCCCAGTGCGGCAAAAAACAAGGCGGCAAGGCAAAATGGGTCATTGCGGTCATTGTTGTGCTGCTGATTTTTTCCGCACTGATGGGCGGCGAGGAAAAACCGGCATCTTCCTCTGGAGAAAACGCGCCTGTAGCGGAAAACAATACCGCCACAGAACCCAGCAACACAGAAGCAGAAGAAACCGCTCCTGTGGAAATCATGGAAATTTCCCCGGCGGAACTGCTTTCCTCCTATGAAGCCAACGAAGTCAAAGGGGATGCCCTTTATGAAGGAAAAACCATGCGGCTCAGCGGCACCGTCGGTTCCATTGGCAAAGACATTGTAGATGATGTTTACATCACTTTTGCCGGCGAAGAGTTTGCCGTTACCTCTGTACAGTGTTATTTCTCTGATGAAGCCCAGATTGAAAAAGTCATGGAATTGCAGGAAGGAGATGCCATCACATTGGTTGGTGTCTGTGACGGCAAATTTGGCAATGTGCTCATCAAAGACTGTGTGTTTGAATAATCCCTGATATACAAAAAGTCGGAAATTCTTTTCAGACATCTTCATAAGAAAGCAAAGAAAGCTGAAATCCTTATCGAGAAAGGATTTCAGCTTTCTTATTTTTATCCGGTATATTTTCTTCTGAAGATTGTCGTCGCAATTCCTCTGACGAAGAACTTACTTTTCAGAATTTCCGACTTTTTTATTTCTTTATACTTCCATGATGATAGGCAGAATCATAGGGCTTCTCTTTGTTTTCTGCCAGATATAGTTTTTCAAAGTATCTTTGATGAGGTTCTTGATATAGTTCCAACTGGTGATGTTCTTTTCTTCGCATTCCTGCAGGGCTTTCATAACAACTTCTCTTGCGCCGTCCATAAGACCTTCGGATTCACGAACATAAACAAAACCACGGGAAATGATATCGGGACCTGCCACAATCTGACCGGTTTCTTCTTCCATGGAAACCACAACCACCATCAAGCCGTCCTCGGACAGGTGCTTTCTGTCACGAAGTACGATGTTCCCAACGTCGCCAACACCCAGACCGTCTACCATAACCTGACCGGTCGGTACGGTGCCTGTAACTTTGGCTTCGTTTTTGGACAGCTCCAGCACATCCCCCAGTTTATTGACGAAGATGTTTTTCTTATCCATGCCCATGCTGATGGCAAGATCTCTATGGCTGGACAGGTGCATGTATTCGCCGTGAACAGGCATGAAGAATTTGGGCTTTGTCAGGGCAAGCATGAGCTTCAGTTCTTCCTGACGGGCGTGACCGGAAACGTGAATGTCTTCGATGCCGCCGTATACCACATCTGCGCCTTTTTTCAGCAGTTCATTGACCACGCGGATAACGTTCTTTTCGTTGCCGGGGATAGCAGATGCACTAATGATGATTTTATCATCGGGTTTTACGCTGACCTGTTTATGTTCACTGTTGGCAATACGGGACAGAGCGGACATGGTTTCGCCCTGGCTGCCTGTGGTGATGATAACCAACTGTTCATCCCGATAATTCTTGATTTCGTTGATATCAATAAGGGTACGGGGCGGAACCCACAGATAATCCAGTTCAGACGCTGTTTTTACGGCGTTTACCATACTTCTGCCGATGATGGCAACCTTTCTGCCGTACATATACGCCGCGTTGATGATCTGCTGGATACGGTGGATATTGGAGGAGAATGTGGCAACCATGATACGGTTTCTGGGAGTTTCCTCAAAAATCCGTTCAAATACCTTACCTACATTCTTTTCCGACATGGTAAAGCCTTTGCGTTCCGCGTTGGTGCTGTCGCTCATGAGGAGCAGTACGCCCTGACTGCCCAGTTCCGCAAAACGCTGTAAGTCAATGATATCCCCGTCGATGGGTGTATAGTCCACTTTAAAGTCCCCGGTGTGGATGACCATACCCACAGGGGTCTGGATTGCCAGTGCTACAGAGTCGGCGATGGAATGGTTTGTGTGAATGAATTCCACCACCATTTCCCCCAGTTTCACTTTTTCGCCGGGCACAACGGTATGCAGTGTGGTCTTATCCAGCATTTTATGCTCTCTGAGTTTGTTTTCCAACAGTCCCAGTGTCAGCAGTGTGCCGAATACGGGCACTTTCAATTGTTTCAGTACATAAGGCAGTGCGCCGATATGGTCTTCGTGACCGTGAGTCAGCACGATGCCTCTGATTTTTTCTACGTTCTTTGCCAAATAGGTAATGTCTGGAATGACTAGGTCGATGCCCAGCATATCGTCCTCGGGGAACGCCAGGCCACAGTCGATGATGATGATATCGTTGCCATATTCCAGTACGGTCATATTCTTCCCGATCTCTTCCAGACCGCCCAAAGCGATGACTTTCAGCCTTGTTTTGGGCTTCGATCTTCTGTTTGCCAAAAAACACACCTCCTTTTCATTTATGTAATCCATTTCTAAAAGTTAGTATGGCGTAAAAAAGTCCGCTTTAAACACAAAAACAAAACCTGTCTGTCTTACCTTTTTCAGACAAGCACAAAAAGAGCAGGCAATCCTGTCCTTCCCTGAAAAACAATTCACGTCCCATTTTTCTCCAAAGGCAGGTTTCTGCTTTTTCGTTTCTGTTCGCTTTTTTATCCGCACATATATTGAAAAGGGTGTCGGTCAGCCGTCCACCCTATCCATTCTCAATCAGTCGTCGATGGAAACTTCGTAATCTTCGCCTTTCTGGGCAAAAAGTTCTGCCACACGGTCAAATTCCGCGTCGTCTTCCACCATTTCATATGTGATGTCGTTGGCGTCAATAGCCACTTCTTTGAGGATCAAAGCCTGTGTTTCGTCTTCGTCCATTTTTTCTGTTTCTACCACCAGCAGGTAACGGTCTGTACCGCTGGCTACGTTATCAATAATGGAAAATTCCACATCTGTGCCATCCTCGTCGGTCATGGTCACGATTTCAAATTCCAGTTCGTCTGCTTCTTCAAAAATATCGCTCATGTTCTTCTCCGTTTCTTTCTGGGGGCTCACTGCTTACTGTCCAGATACCCCTGCAAAATGTGTACTGCCGCCATTTTGTCAATGACGCTCTTTCTTTTATCGTGGCTCAGGTCTGCCATGCGCAGGGCACGTTCCGCCGCAATGGTGCTGAAACGCTCGTCCCAGAGCACCACAGGGATTTTGGGGAATCTGCCTTTGATTTTCGCCTCAAAGACCTTTGTTTTCTCGCACCGTTCCCCTTCGGAGTTATCCAGATTTTTGGGATAGCCCAAAACGATGGTATCCACCTGATACTGTTCGATGATCTCTGCCAGACGGCGCATGCATTTTTTAAATTCCTGAGGATTTTCTCTTTTGATGATTTCCACGCCCTGTGCTGTCCAGCCCAAGGGATCGCTCACTGCCACGCCGATGGTCTTATCACCGAAGTCCAAACCTAATATACGCAAATTGATGCCTCTTTCTTATTCGTTTCTGTCCAGATAATCTTTTACCAGTTCTTCCAGCAGTTCATCACGTTCCAGTTTACGAATCATGGCTCTGGCGTTGAGATAGCTGGTGATATAAGTGGGGTCACCGGAAAGGATATAGCCCACAATCTGGTTGACAGGGTTGTAGCCCTTCTCCCGCAGTGCCGTGCTGACGGAAATCAGGATTCTTTTTGCTTCATTTTCGGGTTCCTTGCCCGTTCTGCCGAAATATTGTGTTTCATTGATGTTATTGCTCATGTGTATCACGCTCCGTTCCACAGCACATGCTTGCTGTCTCCAAACAAATTCTATTCTTCCATGATAATATAAACCAGAACGGATTGCAACCGTTCTTTCCTTACATAAATATTACAAAAAATGGGATTTATGCCTCCACTTCGCCAAAAGCCATTTCTTCCGCCACAGAGAGGATTTTCGTATCCGCAATGACGTTAGACAGGTCTTTTGTGCTTCTTGCGTGGACTTTCATATAGTTTGTGGTATGTCCCTCATAGACATCGTCACCAACGCACCGTTCAAAGAGAACAGGCATGACCTTGCCCACATGCTTCTGCAAAAAGGCGTCTGTCATGCGGTCGCTGACGGTAATCAGGTCGTGGCTGCGTGCCTGTTTCACAGCGTTTTGCAGCTGATCTTTTCTTGCCGCCGCGGGAGTGCCTTTCTTGGGGGAATAAGGGAATACATGGATTTTGGAAAAGCCGATTTCTTCCGCAAAAGCACGGCTTGCCTGATAATCCTCCTCTGTTTCCCCAGGGAAGCCCACGATGATGTCTGTGGTGATTGCCACATCCGGCAGATATTTCCGCAGGAGGGCTGCTGCCTGACGATATTTTTCTGTATCGTATTTGCGGTTCATTTCCTTCAAAGTCTTGTCACAGCCACTCTGGAGGGACAGATGGAAATGGTCGCAAACCTTCGGCAGTTCCGCCATAGCTGCCGCAAATTCCTCTGTCACCACATTGGGTTCAATGGAACTGAAACGGATGCGTTCAATGCCTTCCACTTCATGTACCTGACGGATGATGTCTGTCAGGGTGATGGTTTTCAAATCCTTGCCGTAACTTGCCACATGGATGCCTGTGAGTACCACTTCTTTGAAGCCGTTTTCTGCCAGACGTTTTACTTCTGCGATCACGTCCTCTGGCTGACGGCTGCGGATAGGACCGCGGGCATAAGGAATGATGCAGTAGGAACAGAACTGGCTGCATCCGTCCTGAATTTTCAGATAAGCTCTGGTGCGGTTTGCCAGTTTCTTGATTTCCAGTGGTTCAAAAACACGTTCATGCATAATGTCTGTCACATAATTCTGCACGCCCTGTTCTGCCTGATAGTCTTCCACCAATTCCACGATTTTACTCTTATCCTTGGTGCCAATGACCAGATTTACACCATGTACCGCCGCCAGTTCTTCCGGCGCAGTCTGGGCATAACAGCCCACAACGGCAACAATGGCGTTCTCGTTCTGGCGTTTCACCTTACGGATAAGCTGACGGGATTTCTTATCCCCGAAATTTGTCACCGTACAGGTGTTGATGATATAGACATCTGCCTCGTCGTCTACGGAAACCACTTCATAGCCCTTTTCCGCAAAGAGTTCGGCGATGGCTTCGCTTTCATACTGATTGACTTTACACCCTAAGGCGTAGCTTGCTATCTTTTTCATAGTTCTCCTTCTATGGTCAGACCCGTCAGTCGGCAAATGGTGTCGACAACGGCGCCGTTGTTATTATTTCCTGCCACAAAACGGGCTCTTTCTTTCACGCCGTCCATAGCGTTTTCCATGGCATAGCTGTAATAAGCCTGATCGAACATTTCCACGTCATTGAACTGGTCACCGAATACCAATGTTTCTTCCGGCGAAATGCCCCACATTTCCTGCAAAGTTGCCAATGCGCTGCCTTTTGTGACCCCTTTGATGCCTGTATCCAGACAAGCGTCACCGGAAATGACCAGCGTCATTTCCTCCGGCATCTGAGGACGCATAGCGTCATAGCAGGACTGTGTGGTGCTGTTTCCATAAACCATGAGGGAAACCTTTGTAACGCCATCTATCATTTTATACAGGTCGTCCACCAATTCACAGTCATAATGGAATTTCGGGCTGGCAAGGAGGTCATATACCTCCTGACTTGTGGTATAACAGCAGTATTTCGCACAGACCAGTCCTTCTGTTTCCGGTAATGTTTCTATAATATCCAGACTATGGGCAATCTGTTTCTCGTTCATGCCTTTGAAATACAGTTCTTTCCCATCCTGCACCACAAAGGCGCCATTTTCCGCAATAACGGTGATTTCCGGCAAATGCTCCTGAAAATCCCTTGCCAGGGAAGGGTACTGTCTGCCGCTTGCTACTACAAAGCGGATGCCTTCCTGCCGCATTTTGGGCAAAAGGTCGTAAATGCGTTTATCTATCTGTTTCTCGTCGTTTAGTAACGTGCCGTCCATATCGGACACAATGAGTTTGATCATACTTCCTGCCTCTTCGTAATGGTATCATTGATGCGGAAAAACAGGGGCAGAATCTCCATGGCAACATCGGCTTCTTTCCCCGAAAGCCAGATAAGATATTCCCGGAGGGATTGCCACTTTTTGCTTCTGGGAACCACTTGGGCACAAATTTCTTCCATTTCGTCCAGCTTCATCATGATTTCTTCTTTTTCCCTTGCAGGCAGGTCTGCCATGCCCAGAGAGATGCGCACAGAGGTAAAGTCCGCGCTGTAATCGATGTCTTTCTGCTCCTTGCGGATATAGTATTCCATGAGTCCTTCGTTGGAATAGCCGTTGTCCCGAAAGGCTTCCAGCCGTTCCAAGAGGTGACAGATATTCTTCCGGTAGACTTCTGCCATATCGGCACAGTCTTCCCTGTCCTGAATGACCCATAAATCCTCGTCAAAGCCGTCTATTTTTCCGTCGTAGTGCTGCAGCAGCAGTTGAAACAATTCGCCCAGTTTTTCTTTGTCATGGGAATAGGATTCCCAAATTTCCTGACTATGCTGCAGATCTTCTTCGATCAACGTCCGCATGTCTTTCTCCTCGTTCATACTGCCACCGCCCTTCTTACAAAAAACAATATGCTTCCAGTATTCAGTATAACAAATGGCGAAAGCCTTTGCAAGCAAGGGGTCTGCCAAAAAATCCTACGGTTTTCCTATTTTTTCTCGCAAATTGCCTGTAAAAATAGCCGTACAAAAGAAAAAAACCGGAAATCCCCCTTTGTAACAGGGAAATTCCGGTTTTGCTTTTCAGACTTATTCTTCGTCTTCGTCGTCATCGTCGATGATAACAACCATGCCGCCCATACGTTTGTTCAGTTCTTTTCTTGTGATTTTGATGATGTTGGGTACAACACCGTCGGGCTGTTCGTCGATGTAGTAAGGACCTTCTTTATCGCAGTCGTTTTCATCCATCCAGCCGCTGAAGAAGGAAATGATGGAGCGCATGATTTCTACGCTGTGACCCCAGTAATCCAGATCCAGGAAGATCAGACGTTTCTTTTCGCCTGTCTTGGAGAATTTACGACTCTTGTAAATCATGGAGAACAGACGTCTTTCCTCGCCCTTATAAGTGAAGTAAACAGCCATTTCATTGCTTTCACCGAAACGGTTTTCATAGCGGTTTACCTTTGCTTCGGGATCGAAATATCTCAGGATAAAACGGTAAATCTGTTCCAGTTCGATTTCTTTTGTGATGTAACCATGTGTCTTTGCTGTCATGGAAATGCCACCCTTTCTTTTCGCTGTTTATCTAAATTTGTTTGTATACAAAATATTTCCTTTCCCTTGCATTATACATAACTCCCAGCCCCCTGACAATAGGTATACATCCAGAAATAACATAGAAATTCTTCCCTGTTTTTTGTTCATTTTTTAACGCTTTGTCCCATTGTACGGATAGAAAAACAAAAAGGAGAAGTTCTTCCAAAAAGAATGACTTCTCCTCCTGATTTTATAGGAAAATTTAGTTTTTCATGGCTGCGATCATGGTTTCTGTCAGCAGGCTGCTGCGCTGTGCTGCCATGACGCAAAATTCATCGAAGGACATGCCCGCATCCTCATTGGCGCTGTCAGAAATGGCGCGGATGATGAGGAAAGGAATCCGGTTCAGCCAGCAGGCATGGGCAATGGCAGCCCCTTCCATTTCCGCACAGTCCCCTTTGACGGTTTTGCGGATTTTATCTCTGGCTTCCTGGGTAGCGATGAACTGGTCGCCGCTTGCCACACGTCCGGTGATGATACGGCAGTCCAGACCGCATGTTTTTGCGGCTTCCTGTGCCAATTCCACAAGGGCTTCATCGGCTTTGAAATAACTTTCCGCCATACGAGGGATGACGCCGATGGGATCGCCGAAAGCGGATGTATCCATGTCATGCTGCACCGCATCCACGGAAATGAGGATGTCCCCCACATGCAGTTCGGGAGAAAGACCACCTGCAACGCCAGTGTTGATGATATAATCCACGCCGAAATGGTCGATCATTGCCTGTGTGCAGACTGCGGCGTTAACTTTGCCGATGCCGCTTTTCACCAGCACCACGTTATTCCCTTCGTAACGTCCCACATAATAAGTCAGACCAACCACGCTTTTGGTGGTAACGATATCCATTTTTTCCCGCAGGAAAGAAATTTCTTCTTCCATAGCACCAATGATGCCGATTGTTCTCATGTATATCCACTCCTATTCTGATTTTCTTACCAAATCATAGACATTTTTTTCATCATACCATATATTTCCGACATAATTCAAGAACCCCCTTTTTATCCTTCTGACTTTTTTTGCTTTTTTCTGACAAGTTTTTCTGATACTTCTGTCAGTTGCAAAACACGCCCGCCTTTTGTATACTGTAAAAGAACAGAGAAAGGGTGTGACAATATGAAAAAACCCATTATCGGCATTACGCCGGACTATTCCTATGAAAAAACAAGATTCAAAATCAGTGAAGACTATACCAATGCCCTGCTGAAAGCCGGCGGCGTTCCTGTGCTGCTGTTCCCTGGGAAAGATTTTCCCGACTTTGTGGACGGCATTCTCTTTACCGGCGGCGGTGACATTGACCCTCTGCGCTTTGGGGAAGAACCCATCCGTCAGAATGGACAGATTTCGCCCCTGCGGGACGAATATGAGCTTTCTCTCTGCAAAGAAGCTATGAAACGAGATCTGCCTCTTTTTGGCGTTTGCCGAGGCATGCAGATTATGAACATTGCAGCAGGCGGCGGTATCTATCAGGATATTGAGGTACAGACGGGCACC
>OHJP01001163.1_pt1 | contig 11637 bp, 10 predicted proteins | sample 1568591 | NCBI WGS metagenome assembly OHJP01 (sample SAMEA3879567, study PRJEB24766) | human gut metagenome | biome: human-associated habitat; feature: feces | place: USA | collected 1985/1987
TCGATTTTGGCGCGCAGGTGTGCGATGTGCACGTCGACGTTGTTGGTGTCGCCCACGTATTCATAGCCCAGCGCTTCGTGCGCGATGCGCTCGCGAGTGAGCACGCTGCCGGCATGCGTCATAAGAAGGGCGAGAACGTCGAACTCGCGGGCCGTGAGCGCGATTGGCGAGCCGCCGACCGTGACTTCGCGGCGGTCGGGGTCGAGCGCAACCGAGTCAACGTCGCGCCGCCCGCCATGCCCGTCCCGGCGCCGGCGCCGCCAACGCCCGAAGCCGCCCGCACGGCCTCCGAGCGCTTCAGCGCCACGCGGATCCGTGCGAACAGCTCCTCAATCGCAAACGGCTTGGTCAGGTAATCGTCGGCGCCGGCATCGAGCCCGGCAACCTTATCCATTACGGCATCGCGCGCGGTGACCATGATCACCGGCACATCCTTGTGCTTGCGGACACGCCGCAAGACTTCCATGCCGTTGAGCTGCGGTAACAGCACATCGAGCAGAATCAGATCGTAGTTGCGCTCCAGCGCCAGGTCCACGGCGGTGCGGCCGTCGGCGGCGTGCTCCACCTGGTAGCCCTCGTGCTCCAGCTCGAGCGTCACAAAGCGGGCGATTTTCTCCTCGTCCTCTACGATCAGGATCCGTGCCATGCGTGCCCCCGTCTGCGATTACTTGTCGTCGTTCAGATTTTGCTTGATGTCGTCCGCGGCGTCGGCGGCGTGATTCATAAGGTTGTTGATGCTGCCGGGCACGTCGCCGTCGCTGTCGATGCGGTAGCGCATGCCAAAGAACAGGCCAATCAGCATCAGCCATATCGTGGCGCCCCAGGCAAACAGGGCGACGATGGGAATCAGGATGGGGATGTTGAGGATGATCGCATCGCGGCGCGTGGCGATAAACTTGGTGTCCAGGCTCAGACGGAAGAGCTTTTTGAGGTACTCCCATACGCTGTCCATCTTCTTGGAGAAGTCGGTCTTTTCGCTCGACTTTTCGTAGGCGGCCTGCGCGGCGACCATCTCGGCCGAGGGCTCATCGACTGGCGCGGACTCGGTGGCGGCGTGCGCCGACGTGGTCTGGGTCTTGCCTTGCGACTCGAGCCAAATGATGGCATCCAGAACGTTGCCGTCGACAGCGTCGAGCGCGGCTTTGGCGTCTGTGTAGCTCACGCTGCACTTGGTGCGGATGGTTTCAACTTTTTCGAGGTCGTCCATGACCTGTCCTTTCGTTCGATGGGCGCGACGCCGGGCGATCTGCCCGGGCGCGAGCGTTGCGTTCGGCAGTCTGCGTTGCGCCGCCCCGCCCTTGGTCGAACTCTATAGTGCAGGTTATAGATTAAGCGATTCTTGAGCCAAGATTAATGGTGGATGAGTTTTTGGGTGGCAGTGGGGAAGGAAGAGGTGTCCTTCTGGGTAGCTAGCAGCGAGGTCTAATACTTTTCCGAGAAGTGAACGAGCTAAAACGGACCCCCGAAGCATCGACACTTTAAGGACATCGTTTCCTGCGGTTTCGATACTGGAATCCTGCGATCTTGCCGACGAAAAATGTGGATGCTTCAGGGGTCCTAAAACAGACGTTCACTTCGCGGAAAAGTATTAGACCTCGATAGCGAGGGATGGTGAGCCGGTAGCAAGTCGGCGTCAAGGGTTGGTCGAGCAGGCGGTTTTCAGGCGACTGGGACATGGCGGGCGGCCGATCGCCTATACTGGTTGGGCTCAACTGGAGAGGTGATAACTAGTTATGAAATCAATCAATGTTGCAGCAGCGATTATTCAGAAGGACGGAAAAATCCTGAGCTGCCAGCGCGGCTATGGTGAGTTTAAAGACGGCTGGGAATTTCCGGGTGGCAAGCTCGAGCCGGGCGAGACCGGCGAGCAGGCAATCGTGCGCGAGATTCAAGAAGAGCTCGAGGTCACGATCGGTAACCTCGACTATCTTTGCACGGTCGAGCATGATTACGCGACGTTTCACCTGTCGATGCAGTGCTATCTAGCTAACATCCTTTCGGGGGAGTTCAAAGAGCACGCTCACGAGGATATGAAATGGCTTGATACCAATAACCTGTGGGATGTCGATTGGCTTCCGGCAGACGTTAAAGTCGTTAGGGAGCTCGAAAAGAAACTCGGGCTTAAGTAAGAAAGGGGCGGGCGTCACATGGCGGCCCGCTCCTATTTGTTACTCGGCTTCGCTCAAATCGCTGAGCATAAACTCGTAAATGTCTTGCCTCACGGGTGCATTGAGCTCATATTCGATTTCGACGGCGTTGTCGCCGCTCTTAGTTTTAATAGCTTCGAACTCGCCGGTCGGATGCATTTCGCCTAAGAAATAGAACTCCTTACCGCCCTTATCGTCCTTGTTCTTTCGCATAAACAAATACGTCTTCAGGCCGTTTCCCGGCCATGCCTGCAGTCGCAAAATCTCGGGGGAGTTGAGCGTGCGGTTGCCCTTCGAGATTGCGATGAGCTTGCTCGGCGAAACAAAGCGGTCTTCATACTGAATTGACTCACTAATGTCGGGAGCCTTGTCATAGTTAATAAACACGGGGAATGTATTGGTCTTCTCATCGTAGAAGTATCCGCCAAGGTTTTGGCCGTTGATGTTCTTTTGCCAGTTCATCAGACGGCAAACCTCCTCGTACGTGTACTTGGCGTTGAGAACGAAATTTGTGTTTTCGTACGTCTCGGCATAGTCGAGTCGGTTGCGCTCAATACCAAAATCCAGCACCTCGAGAATCTGACGCTTGAACTCTGCGTTGCGCAGGGCGGTCGCAAACGCTTCGGTCAGACGAGGTCCGCATCCATCGTCAATAAGCAGGGAAACGAAATCCTTAGGAGTGGCAAAGTCGCCCTTAAGGACTGCGATTGCCGACCTAACGGCGCTGTCCTTAAGCTGTGCGCGGTAGTTCCTAAGCGCAGCCTCGCGCATATGCCAGTAGCCCTCGTGTCCGGCTTCGACGAGCGTTTGAAGCAAATAGAGGTCTTCGAATCGCTTGCCCGCGGCAAGTTTTTGAGAAATAAATTTGAGAATCTTGGTCTGATCAGAGGTAAATTAAACCGTGTAGTCCGGCTCGTATTTGGAAAGAAATGCGTGGTAGGACCCCAGGCCGCTATTCTTGAAGATAAGCAGTGGATCGATGGAGCCGTTACGATCAAATTCGAGCAGCGAGGGAATCTTGCCGAGTTTTTGGCGCAAGTCGAGATATTCGTTTTTCAAAAACCTGACGGAGGTGAAATCGCCGCCGTCGATGGCCTTGTAAATGCGTGCCTCAGAAATACGATCGAAGCTCACGGTCGAGCATCCGGGTATCGCCGAATCGCCCTCTTGGACGAGACGACGCAGGCGATCTTTGTTGTATGTCTTGTCACCCGAAAGTGCGATGGGCACCAGGAAGTTGCTCTGGTAATTGCCAATAAAGTCGAGTACCAGAGCGTATTCCTTGCCATCATTCAGGCGCAAACCTCGTCCGAGCTGTTGAATAAAGATGATTGCGGAGTCGGTGCGTCGAAGCATGATGATCTGATTGAGCGAGGGGATGTCGACGCCTTCGTTCATGATATCGACCGAGAAGATGTACTCGAGCTCGCCGGCTTCAAGCCGGCTGATAGCGGCATCGCGGACTTCATCGGGATCTTGACCGCTAATCGCAGTCGTTCGATATCCGAAAGCGTTGAATTTGTGTGACAGTTCTTTGGCCTCGGCGTTTCGATTGCAGAAAATTAAGCCCCTGCGGTTGCTTTTGGTGACGCTATATTCTTCGATCTTCTCGGTGATATGACGCACGCGCTCGTCGGATGTTAGGCGTCCGAACAAGGCGGTATCTTCGACCGTTTCGTCGTCGATCTCCAGATCGTGAATGCCAAAATAATGAAAGGGGGCTAGCATCTCCTCGGCCAAAGCGTCCTGCAGTGTGATCTGGAACGCGATGACGTGATTGAAAAGGGCAAAGACGTCGTAGCCGTCGGTGCGATTAGGCGTAGCGGTCATGCCCAGATAAAACCGAGGCGTGAAGTGCGACATGATGGATTGGTAACCCTGGGATCCCGTGCGGTGGGCCTCGTCGATGACGATGTAGTCGAACTCATCGGGACGGAAATCGCTCAGATGTTTGGCGACCGAAGAACACATGGCAAACACGCAGGTAGCATTGCTTATATGCTTGCCAGTTTGATAGGTGTCGAACGTATAGGTATTACCTAAGAGCCGTTCGTAGCTTGCACGGGAGGCGTCGATAATGCGCCGGCGGTGCGCAAGAAAGAGGACGCGCCGGGGTTTAGTTGCGAGCACGTCGAACGCCGAAAGGAAGGTCTTGCCGGTGCCGGTTGCCGAGACCAGCAGGGCGCGGGTCTCGCCTTTGCGGTGGATTACGCCGAGCGCCTCAAGGGCGCGCTGCTGCATTTTATTGGGCTTGATTTCTTCGAGGTCGTTCATGGTTGGGCTAACAGTTGCCTGGAACGTCGGTTTCGATTTGGGCTTTGACGGACGTGCCGATCGATATGCGGCATAGTTCTCAATCCAGTCTTGGGAAAGCAAAACGGTTGAGGTGTCGTTCCACAACGAATTGAACTCGCCCCTCAGTTCGCCGAGTAGGCGGCTGTTCTCGACAGTCTGGTACAGCACGTTCCATTCTTTATTACAGGTGAGGGCGGTCTGCGTCATGTTCGAGCTGCCGACGATGACCGTGCTGGTTTCGCCCTTATCAAAAATGTATCCCTTGGCATGCAAATTACCCTGGAATACGCGAACTTCCATGTTGTCGTATTCCAGGAGCTTGCGAAAGACATCGGGTGAGTTGAAGTTGAGATAGGTGGACGTGAGCAGCCTGCCCTTAATGCCACGCTGCTTGAGCTCCTGGAACGTCTCGACCAGGATTTGAAGGCCGCCGTCTGCAACAAACGCTACGCAAAAGTCAAAAGAGCCGCAGGCTGAGAGCTGCTCCTTGATAACGGATAGTAGTGTTCCGCCTGTCGCCTTCGAGTTGGCGATGAGCTTGGGTGAATCGTTCTCGCGTGTAAGCGAGTCGAATTCAATATCAATCTGTCGCTGCGTAGTCATCCCGGCAAACCTTTCGAAAGACTATGTTGGCGCCAGGATAACAGATCGATCGTTCGTATTTTAGATGTATGACGATTGGGGTTGGCAGTTTGGCATGAGCTTGCACACGTGTCCGCACGACATGTGACACTTGCTCTGCCGCCCTGCTCTGCCGCGGCGGCATGAAGCTGAACAACGACCCTCTAAGGAGCTCGATATTGATGAGTGACAACACCAAGCATCTCGCAAAGAAGTGCGTCAAGGACGCGGGGCCGTGCCTCGCGTTGTGCCTTGCCGGCGCAGCGGTCGCGCTGCTGGCTGTTCTGGGGCCGTTCGACGTGCTCCGAAGTGCCAGCTCTCTGCACGTTTGCATGGCCCTTGCCGGCGCCATGATAACCGGTGGCGTGCTCGATCTGATTTTTTGGGTGCTTGACCCGTTTGGATGGAAGAATGAAGGGTGAGCCCTAAAGGATGGATACCCCGCAGCAACAGGAGGTCCCCGTGATCTGGTTTACCAGCGATACTCACTTTGGGCATGAGAACATGCTACGGCTTAGCGATAGGCCTTGGTCGACTGTTGCGCAGATGAACGACGCCATGGTCGCCAACATTAACAGCAAAGTTGCTGCGGATGACGAGCTCTACATCTTGGGCGACTTTAGCTTTAAGATGACGGTCCAAGATGCCTACGAGCTGCGCAAAAGCATTGCCTGCAAACGCGTCCACCTGCTGCCCGGCAACCATGACAAGGACTGGACGCAGCCTGCGGTAGCGGATGCTTTTATCGTCGAGCCGCCCATTTGCGTGCTCAAGATCAACCGCCAAAAAATCGTGTTGAGTCACTATCCCATGGTCGACTGGCAGGGCATGTCGCACGGCAGTTGGCATCTGCACGGGCATATCCACAGCTGCGGCGGCGAGTACAACAAGTTCAACCTCAGGCAGGGGCTGCTGCGCTATGACGTGGGTGTGGACGCTAACAGCTACGCCCCCGTGAGCCTGGAGGAGCTCAGGTCGTGGTTTGCGCAGGTAGACGAGCCGATGCGGTGCGTTAAATGGCCGTGGTGGGTCAACGCCACGGGTGACGAGCAGATCGAGCACGATCTCGAAGCCTATAAGAGGGAAGTGGTGATCCGATGACGGTCTATGTGACAGGCGATATTCACGGCGGCCTCGACATGCAAAAGCTGCGCGATTGGGAGCTTGGGGATAGTCTGACGAGCGACGACTATCTGATTGTTGCGGGCGACTTTGGCTTTCCGTGGGATTTCTCTGCCGAGGAGTGCGCCGACATCGCTTGGCTGGAGTCGCGCCCCTATACCGTGCTGCTCGTCGACGGCAACCACGAGCGTTTCGATCACTGGGCGGAGCGTCCCATGGAGTTGTGGCACGGTGGGCTGACGCAGCGCCTGTCGGATACCTCTCCCATACGGCGCCTGACGCGCGGCGAGGTTTTTGAGCTCGACGGCTCAACGATTTTTACCATGGGCGGCGCCACGAGTGTGGATAAGGAATACCGCATTCCCTATTCCAGCTGGTGGCCGCAGGAGCTGCCGGACGAGCGCAACTTTGAGGAGGCGCGGGCAAAGCTCGACAGCGTGGGTTGGAAGGTCGACTACGTGGTCACCCACACCTGCTCGACGCGCATGCTTTCGCCCACGCTTTATCCGGCACCCGGCTGGAATTACCCCGCCGTTGATCGGCTTACGGCATTTTTCGATGAGCTGGAAGATCGCATGGACTACAAACGCTGGTATTACGGGCATTTTCATCGGGATGCCAACCCGGCCGAGCGCCACACCGTGCTCTACGACCACATCGTTCGCCTGGGTGACGAACTCCAGCCCTGGGATGTTGCGTAGTGGCGGGGTGGCTGGCTACTCGGCCGTTACAGTGATGTTCTCCCGGTGTGCGCGGATAACGTCCCAGCTAAAGTGCTCGACCAGCTGCTCGGCAGAGCGTGGCGTGGCGTCCGGCGCGATGCCCGTTTGCCCGGCGAGCCAGCCCAGCAGCGCCTCGGGCGTGCCAAAGCGGGCGCGTAGCTCGCCCAGGTCCAGATCGCGGTCGCGCTTGGAAAGGCGGCGGCCATCCGGTGACATGAGCAGCGGAATGTGCGCGTAGTGCGGCGTGGGAAGTCCCAGCAGATGCTGCAGGTAGATCTGACGCGGCGTGGAGCCCAGCAGGTCGCATCCGCGCACGACCTCGGTGACGCCCATGGCAGCGTCGTCGACCACCACGGCTAGCTGGTAGGCAAAAACGCCGTCACTGCGGCGCACCAAAAAGTCGCCGCACTCGGTGGCGAGTGCTTCGCATTGGGCACCATACGTGCGGTCCACGAATTCGATCACGTCGCCCGCGAGGTCGTCGATGTCGGGCACGCGCAGGCGCGTGGCCGGGGCGCGCAGGGCACTGCGGCGGGCGACCTCTTCGGCCGAAAGGCCTCGGCAGGCGCCGCGGTAGATGGGCGTGCCGTCGCTGGCGTGCGGCGCGCTCGCAGCGTGGAGCTCGGCGCGCGTGCAAAAGCAGGGATAGGTGAGGCCGGCGTCTTGCAGCTGGTGCAAGGCGCTCTCGTACAGGTCGAGGCGATCGTGCTGGTAGTAGGGGCCTTCGTCCCACTGAAGCCCTAGCCAGGCCAGATCGTCAATCAGCTGAGCGGCAAGTTCCGGGCGCTTGCAGCGATCGTCCAGGTCCTCGATGCGCAGTACGATGCTGCCGCCCTGGCTGCGGGTCGAAAGCCACGCGCACAGGCAGCTGAATACGTTGCCCAGGTGCATGCGGCCCGAGGGCGACGGGGCAAAGCGGCCCACGACGGGGGCGGGAACGGAGGCGGGTTGCATCGTTGGCGCATCCGCGGTGGGCGTTGCTATGTTGCGTGTTTTGATATCCATGCGGACGAGTATAGCGCGGGGCTTGGCAGGGAAGGCGTTGCCGCGCTCACAAGTTGGCGGCGGCGCGCATTGCGCACGGTGGGTTTGCGGCCCAACGTCTTGGTCGCTGCGCACCGACTCGGCCTCATACACGACAGAAACCCCGGCAGCTCTTCGCAACTGCCGGGGTTTCCGCGGAAAAGGGGGACATGATCCTCGAGCGAACGGGAAAGGGGCAACCGTTTTTGCTCAATTGGTTTATGCCCCTCGACTGACGGCTCAATCAGCGCATGCCGCGCCCACACAAAGCCGCTACACCTGTGACGGAGCTGTGAAGTGGTATCTATCGTTGGCGCGGGACTCGGCCAAAGAACGTCCCAAACGACAAATTTGTTGCAGTCCGTCGGTTCAACCCAATGATCCGTTTTCCTCCGTCCCCAATAGATCATTAGGAACGTCCCTAAGTGCCAGACTCGGGTGGGACTTTTGTCCCATTTGACGTTCCGTTGGCCCAGATATTCGTCATGTGTGTCCGCAAACGTGGGACAATGGCGCTGTTGGTTTTACAGACAAAGGATGTGCCTATGAACACCCTCGCCGCCAAAGTCAGCCGGCAGCGCCGCCTGTTTGCGCGATTCGCTTCCGTCTGCGCGCTCGTTGCGCTTGCGTTGTTGCTGCTGCCTGCCGCCGCGCACGCCGACGGCTACTCCATGACCCAAACCTACATCAGTGCCACGGTCGAGGCCGATGGATCGCTGACCGTTGTCGAGGGACGCCAGTTTGATTTCGACGACGACATCAACGGCGTGTTTTGGGAGATCAATACGGGCACCAACCAGCAGGGCGGCACGGCGGGCGTTGACGTGCTGAGTGTCGAGGAAGAGGACACCGCGTTTAACAAAGTCGATAGCGCGAACAAGGGCGATTCTGGCGTCTACACGGTCGAGCAGGCCGGTGACGGCGTAAGGATTAAGGTGTTCAGCCCCCACGAGAGCGGCGACAGCGCGATCTATTACGTGAGCTACACCATGACCGGTGCGGTTATGAACTGGGCAGATACCGCCGAGCTCTACTGGAAGTTCGTGGGCGACGGCTGGTCTGCGGATTCCGACGATGTCGAGATGGAAGTGCGCTTCGCAAATGCCGCTGCCGGGACGGCGGCCGTCAAAGGCGATAACTTCCGCGCATGGGGCCACGGTCCGCTGACGGGCGACGTGTCGCTCGATGAGGACGAGCCCATGGTCACCTATACCATTCCCTGCGTGCATCAGGGCGAATTCGCCGAGGCACGCATCGCCTTCCCCAGCGACTGGGTGCCGCAGCTTGCCGCCTCGGGCGAAGAGCGCATGTCAACGATCCTGAGCGAAGAGAAGGAATGGGCCGACGAAGCTAACGCCCGCCGCGCTCACGCTCGCATGATTGCCAATGCACTTGCCGTGCTAAGTGTTGTTGCGGCGGTGGCATTTACCGGCACAATCGTTATGCTTAAGCTGCGCAAGCGCAAGCCCAAGCCGTTTTTCCAGGACGAATATTTCCGCGATGTGCCCTCGGCCGACCATCCCGCCGTGCTTTCGGCCCTTATGAGCTGGAACGAGGTGCCCGATCAGGCATATATCGCCACGCTCATGAAGCTCACTGACGACCGTGTGATCAAGCTGGAGCAGGCGACCGTGACCAAGGCCAAGAAGGGTCTGTTGGGGCGTGAAAAAGAAGAGCAGACGTATCGCGTGACGGTGAGCGATGCGGGCTGGAAGTCGGCCAAGGGCATTGACCACATGGTGCTCAAGGTCTTCTTTGCCGGTGCTAAGCCTGACGAGAACGGCGATCGCTCGCGCACGTTCGACGAGCTGCAGCACTACGTCAAACAGCACGCTACACCCGTGGGCGACAAGCTCGAGGACTATCAGAACACCGTTAAGGGCAAGCTGGCCGATAGCGAGTACGTTGCCTCTGACGGCATTGTTGCAATGGTGTTTTGCCTGGTTCTTGGTATCCTGGTTGCCTTTGTTCCCGTGGGATCCATCTTCTTTACCGATGGCGCACAGGCGAACATTACCGCCGCGGTTATCTCGGTGCCGATTGTGCTGGTGGGTATCGGCGTGGGCCTTACGTTCCGCCGCTTTACGTCGGAGGGCGCCGAGGTGGCGGCTCGCTGCAAGGCGCTCAAGCATTGGCTCGAGGATTTTACGCGCCTGAAGGAGGCCGTCCCCAGCGATCTGATCTTGTGGAACAAGCTGCTGGTGATGGGCGTGGCGCTGGGTGTTTCCAAGGAAGTGCTGCGTCAGCTTGCCGAGGCCGTGCCGCCCGAGGTGCGCGAGGCCGACGATTTCTATGACAATTATCCCTGCTACTGGTGGTATTACCATCACTACGGCAACGAGTCTCCGCTCGATTCGTTCAATGATGTGTATCACGAGACCATCCGCGAGCTGGCTTCGAGTTCCGATAGCTCGAGCGGCGGCGGTGGCGGTGGCTTTTCCGGTGGCGGCGGTGGCGGCGTCGGCGGAGGAGGCGGCGGAACGTTCTAGTGCGCTCTGATTTTTGGGATGGATCTTCTCCGGCGACTGCCGATGGATCCATCCCATTTTTATGCGCTACCTACGAAGGCTGTCCCCAACGACTAATCACTGGGAACGTTCCTAAATGACTAGGTATGGCTGCCAGGTTTAGGCTGTTAGGTCGAGTTCGTAGAGGAAGCTTTCGCGCGGCATGTCGTGGCGGCGCTCTTCGCGGTTGGCGCGGTGCGTGGCCGTGCGCTTAAAGCCGTGCAACTCGTAGAACTTCCACGAGCAGTTGGAGTCGGTGTACAGGTGCGCCCTCGTCGCTCCAAGCGAGGACAGGTGCGAGACCGCGGCATCGAGCAGAACCGTGCCAACGCCCAGGCCATGGACATCGCGATCCACGGCAAGCAGCGTGACCTCGTTGTCGTGTGGCAACGGGCTGCTCTCGAGCAGGCGGTTGTTGGTTCGGATGGTTGCGCGCACAAACGAGAGATACTCGGCGCAGGCATCAGGCTCCAGCTCACGCATCTGCGATAGCAGTGCGCGTTCGGTATCCATCCAATGCTCGTTGATAGTGACGCCGGAGTTCTGTCCTGCGCGTGCAAGTGCAATGCCGCGCGCCTCGCCGTCAATCACCGCAACCTGCGAAAACGTCGATGACGAAAGGCAATAGGCGAGGTCGCACGCGGCCTCAAGGCGGTTGTACTCATCGTTATCCGAATTGTTATGCCAAAGCTGCTGCAGAATCAGCGCGATGGCGTCGAAGTCTTCGGTATCAAACGGTCGGTAGAGAACCCGCGAGACCATGGTGCCTCTTTCTTTCGCGGATGCATATCGAGCACAGTTCTACCACGCCATTGGCATCAAATTATGGTGCCCCTGTGTTCCATGAACTCACCGTGCTCGGTGCCGTGCCCATCCCCTCCGCTCGCAAACTTTTTCTGCACATGCGCCCGTTGCGGGGTGCATCGATGCGCTCGATGCGCTACATTAAATCAGTATTTTCATTGCCGCTGCGCGAGCGCTGCAGATCGACGTATCACCGACTCACAGAGCACGGCGGCGTACCAGACAGGAGGACTGCATGGGATCTGATGTGAAGATCGCACGCGCGTTGATCTCGGTTACCGATAAGACGGGCGTCGTCGATTTCGCACGGACGCTGGTCGATGACTTTGGCGTCGAGATCATCTCTACGGGCGGCACGGCTCGTGCCATCGAGGACGCGGGCGTTCCCGTAACCCC
>OHJP01001164.1_pt1 | contig 11631 bp, 10 predicted proteins | sample 1568591 | NCBI WGS metagenome assembly OHJP01 (sample SAMEA3879567, study PRJEB24766) | human gut metagenome | biome: human-associated habitat; feature: feces | place: USA | collected 1985/1987
CAAACTTAATCCTCGTATCCGTTTGGATTCATGCTCTGCCATCTCCAGGAATCTTCACACATCTTGTTCAGATCTCTCTCAGCTACCCAGTGCAGTTCTTCCTTTGCCTTGGATGCATCACAGTAACATGTAGCAATGTCTCCTGCACGACGTGGTTTAATCTGATAAGGAATCTCTTTTCCACAAGCTTTGGAGAATGCTTTCACCATGTCAAGTACGGAATATCCATTTCCTGTTCCAAGATTATATACGGAAACTCCTGCTTTCTCTTTCAGTTTCTCTACTGCGCGGACATGTCCGACTGCGAGATCAACTACGTGGATGTAATCGCGGACGCCTGTTCCGTCGTGTGTATCATAATCGTCTCCAAATACACCGAGACACTCAAGTTTACCGATTGCAACCTGTGTAATGTATGGAATCAGGTTGTTCGGAATTCCCTTCGGATCTTCTCCGATCAGTCCGCTCTCATGAGCTCCGATTGGATTGAAGTAACGAAGAAGTACGACATTCCACTCCGGATCTGCTGTATGAAGATCTGTCAGGATCTGCTCCAGCATCCATTTTGTCCATCCGTATGGATTTGTACATGTTCCCTTCGGGCACTCTTCTGTGATCGGGATAAATGCCGGGTCACCATATACTGTTGCAGAAGAACTGAAGATGATATTCTTCACGCCGTGATTTCTCATTACATCACAGAGAACTAAAGTTCCGGCAATGTTATTCTCGTAGTATTCGAGTGGTTTAACAACTGATTCACCTACTGCCTTGAGTCCTGCGAAATGAATAACCGACTCGATCTCTTCTTTCTCAAAGATCTCGTTCATTGCTTCTTTGTCGCGGATATCTGCTTTATAGAACTTCAGATCTTTTCCTGTGATCTGTTTTACTCTGTCTACAGCCTTCTCTGATGCGTTGTAAAGGTTATCTGCGATTACAACATCATATCCTGCATTCAAAAGTTCTACACATGTGTGGCTTCCGATAAATCCGGCGCCTCCTGTTACTAAAATTGCCATTTTAAAATTCCTCCTCTGAGCTTTATTGCTCAAATTGCTGCTCCTCACAGTAACTGTGTTCAGCAGCTTGCTTATCTTTGCTTTGTTGTCTCTGATTATAACACATCCACCACAAAAATCTTTATACGAATAGTTCCTCTTATGGTAAAAATGTTGCATAATCATTATGATTCACAAATTCTGTAACTGACAACACATAATCTAATCCCACAATTTCTGTGGATAAAGACCTTCGTCTTTCAAAGCCTGTACCGCTGCGACTACAACCGGCTTGTCTTCTTTGTATGTAACTCCATACCATTTGTCTGCTGATTTCAGAACTGCAACTGTCGCACGATTCTCTCCTAACAGGTCGCTGACTACTCCCGGCAGATAATATTCACATTTCATAGGGTTCTCTTTCAGTCCCTTCTCAAGGAATGCCGGGAATCCTGCTTTAATCTCATCTAAAATACTTCTTGTGAATCCCCACATATTCATGGATACAAGAGTATCTCCGTCGATAGTTGTCCATGTCTCTCCGTCGTCTTCTGAGAAAGCGATTCCACCGTCACGCTTCTCGATCTTTGTACGCTCTGTGATTCCAACCAGCTCTTTCGCCTCATTGAGTTCACATACGCCACGAGCAACATGTCCGTTATCTGTAACTGTATTCTTCAGACGATAACCTACCATTGTATAACGATACTTATCATCATCTTCATGTGTTGTAAGGAATTCATAGATTGTCTCAAATGCATGACGTCCGTAATAATCGTCCGCGTTGATTACTGCAAATGGTCCATCCACCTCATCGATCGCACTTAAAACAGCATGTGCTGTTCCCCAAGGCTTTACACGTCCTTCCGGAACTTCGTAACCTTCCGGGAGATTGTTCAGATCCTGAAATACATACGCTACATCCATGATCTTCTCAATTCTCTTTCCAACAGCTTCTTTAAAATCTGCTTCATTTTCTTTCTTAATAATAAATACGACTTTCTCAAATCCTGCGCGTTTTGCATCAAAGATCGAGAAATCCATAATAATATGTCCTTCCTGATCTACCGGGTCAATCTGCTTCAGCCCGCCATATCTGCTTCCCATTCCTGCTGCCATAATGACCAGAACCGGTTTCTTCATAATGAAATCCTCCAAATATTTTTAAATATTATGTTGCCTGATGGCAATTACATTTCTATTGTATGACATATAGATAAAAAAATCTAGATGAAAATCAAAGAAATATATGCACAAAAATCCATGCATTTCATCCCACTGAGATCATAAAATGCATGGATTTCCTGACTGTCAGGTTATTTTACTGATGTTATCTCACATTAAATGCGTCATTTCCCGGATATACTGCGCTTGTTCCAAGTTCTTCCTCGATGCGGAGTAACTGATTATATTTCGCTACACGCTCCGAACGGCTCGGCGCTCCGGTCTTGATCTGGCAGGTATTCAGCGCTACTGCAAGATCTGCAATCGTTGTGTCCTCTGTCTCACCGGAACGGTGGGAAGAAATTGCTGTGTAACCTGCTTTGTGTGCCATCTTGATTGCTTCAAGAGTCTCAGATACAGATCCAATCTGATTCAGTTTGATCAGAATAGAATTTCCGCATCCAAGCTTAATTCCTTTCGCCAGTCTCTCTGTATTTGTGACAAAAAGATCATCTCCAACCAGCTGGACTTTATCTCCCAGCTCTGCTGTCAGCTTTTTCCAGCCTTCCCAGTCTTCCTCATCAAGTGCATCTTCGATTGAGATGATCGGATATTTCTCTACCAGTTTCTTCCAGTGGTCAATGAGCTGTTCTGAAGTATAAACTGTTCCTGCCTTTGGAAGTTTATACTCTCCAATCGTCCCTGTCTTCCATTCTGAAGATGCCGCATCCATCGCGATCTTGAAGTCTTTTCCAGGCTCATATCCGGCCTTCTTCACAGCCTCAAGAATTGTCTCGATTGCTTCTTCGTCTGATTTCAGTGCCGGGGCAAATCCACCCTCATCACCTACAGATGTTGCAAGTCCTCTGTCTTTCAAGATTCCTGCAAGTGCATGGAATACCTCTGTACACCAGCGGATGCATTCTTTAAAAGACGGCGCTCCAACCGGCATGATCATGAACTCCTGCACATCCAGTCCAGAAGAAAGTGCATGGCATCCACCGTTTACAATGTTCATCATTGGAACAGGAAGTCTGTTTCCATTCACTCCTCCAAGAAAACGGTACAACGGGATCTCAAGTGCATCTGCTGCCGCTCTTGCACATGCGATTGAAACCGCAAGAATTGCATTTGCGCCAAGATTTGATTTATCTTTTGTTCCATCTGCCTGGATCATTGCCTGATCAATTGCATAAGTGTCTCCTGCATCCATTCCAACCAATGCACTGTTGATTGTTGTATTAATATTTTCTACTGCACGGGAAACACCTTTTCCACCGAATTTTGACTTGTCTCCATCACGAAGTTCAAGTGCCTCAAATTCTCCTGTAGAAGCACCACTTGGAGCTGCACCTCTTGCTACAGTTCCATCTACAAGATGCACTTCTGCCTCAACCGTTGGATTTCCGCGTGAGTCGATAATTTCTCTTCCAATTACTTTTTCAATTTCCAGATAATTCATAGTTGTCCATCCTTTCTGAGGACTCCCTCGCCTGTGTTCAGGTATTACAGACAAAGGAGTATACATGATTTATTCACACAGTTAGTTTTCTCTAACCATATGTATTCTATCAAGTTTCTTTGCAAAACGCAATATTTCTACATGATAATGATTCTCATTTTATGGGCTTCTATATATTATCTGTATTTGCTATTATTTATATTCTTACTTTTTTATAAATACTCCCTCAGGTTCTCAACCTTCTCCATATCCGTTGCCCAGCTAGTGGCAAATCTGACTACTGTATGCTTCTCATCCGTCTTCTCCCAAAAGCTGACCCTGACATTCTTCTCAAGTTCTTTCAGCTTCTCATCTTCCATCTCAACAAAGATCTGGTTCGTCGGAGAATCAATATAGAAGTCATATCCTTTTTCTTTCAGGATTTCCTTCAATCTCGCAGCTGTTGTGATTGCATTTTTACTGATTTTCATATACAGATTATCTGTAAATAATGTATCAAACTGAACACCAAGGAACCAGCCTTTGGCAAGCAGTGCTCCGTGCTGTTTGATCAGCGTCACAAAATGTCTCGGTGCATTTTCTTTTGTAAATACAACTGCCTCTCCGCAGAAGGCACCTACCTTTGTTCCACCAATATAGAAAATGTCACAGTATTCTGCAATATCTTCCATTGTCACATCTGTATCTTCTACTGCGAGACCGTATCCAAGACGTGCTCCATCAAGATACAACGGAATATGGTACTGCTGACAGATATCAGAAAGCTCTGCGAGTTCGCCACGTGTATACAGTGTGCCATACTCTGTTGGGTGAGAGATGTAGACCATCCCTGGGAAAACCATATGTTCATGATTCCCATCACTATAAAACTGATTCAAATAATCTGCCACATCTTTGGGCTGAATCTTTCCTTCCAGCTGCGGAAGGGTCAGTACTTTATGACCGGATGCTTCAATCGCACCCGCCTCGTGTGATGCAACATGACCTGTCTCAGCCGCGATAACGCCTTCATAGCTCTGGAGCACGGAATCAATTACTGTCTGATTTGTCTGTGTTCCTCCCACAAGGAAGTAAATGTCTGCCTCCGGGCATTTACATGCCTGACGGATCTTTTCCTTTGCGGATTCACAATATGAATCATTTCCGTATCCTGTAATTCCTTCTTTATTTACTTCTGCCAGTCTGCGCAGGATTTCCTCATGTGCGCCTTCTGAATAGTCATTTTCAAATGAAATCATTTCTTAGCTTTTCCTTTCTTTCTGAATGTTGCATTTTTATTCACAGTTCTTTTCTCTGGAGATTTCTTGCTCCTTGATTCATTTTTTGTTGTGATCTTCTTAGCAGTTCGTTTGTCAACGGTCTTCTTTTTTCTCACACTGTATCCAAACGTTCCGATCTTTTTTCCAAGTCCAAGATATTCTCCATGGGAATATGCCAGAAGACCTGTCTTATTGAGTTCGAATTTGCCCTTCTCATCCATATAGGACTCGTCCACCTGAACCGCTTTCACTTCTGCAAGAAACATATGGTGACTTCCAAGTTTCTCAATTTTTGTCACTACACATTCAATATTGACCGGTGCTTCTTCAATGACCGGTGCGTAAGTAAGCTTCTCTGCCTTTTTCGCAGTCAGATGACACTCTTTCCATTTATCCACATCCCGGCCGGAGCGCACACCACAGTAATCAGTCGCATGGGCGAGCTGTTCGGTTGTCAGATTAATCACAAACTCTCCACTCTCTTCAATCATATGATACGAATATCTTTCCGGTCTTACGGAAATGTATACCATCGCCGGATTTGTACATACAGTTCCTGTCCATGCAACGGTAAAAATGTTTGTATTTCCTTCTTTATCTGCCGTACTTACCATAACTGCCGGAAGCGGGTAGACCATATTACCGGCTTTCCATACCTGTTTCGCCATTTCTCTTTCCTCCTGAAAACCGTCCCCTGTTACGGAGACGGTTCTGACTTTCTATTTGAAAATATCTTGGGCTTCTTACTGCTGCAGTGCTGATACAAGTGCCGGAACGAGCTGTTTCTTACGTGATACGACACCTTTGAGCATCAGTTTCTGTGCATTATCTTCCAGATCATAAGCTCCGATAATCTTTTCTCTTGACTCATTACCACTGCAGATCAGTTCAGAAGACTCTGTAATAATATTTGTCAGCATAAAGAAAATCATATCCAGACTGTGATTTTGTCTTGTCTTTTCCATCTCCGGAAGTACTGTTGCCTTAATCTCTTCAAGCTCTTCTTCGCTCATTGAATTCACCTGACCAACACCAAATACCGTATCATTCACTGTAAACTGTTTGAAATCAAGGAAGAGAATCTCCTCGGCTGTCTTTCCTTTCAGGTTACTTCCTGCCTTGAACATCGCCTGCGCAAGTTTCTCTATATTGATCCCGGCAATCTCTGCAAGCCTTTTCGCTGTGCTTTCATCAAGTGGTGTACAAGTTGGGGAACGGAACATCAATGTATCGGAAATGATTGCGGAACAAAGAAGTCCTGCATTCACCGGATCTATTTCGACACCATTTTCCTCGTACATCTGAGATACAATTGTTGCTGTACATCCAACCGGCTGATTTCTGAAAAATACAGGTCCGATCGTCTCGATACTGCTCAATCTGTGGTGATCAATAATCTCCTGGACATCTGCCTCTTCCACTCCGTCTACTGCCTGGTTCTTCTCATTATGATCGACAAGGATCACCTGTTTCTTGCTGACATTGAGAAGTCTTCGTCTGGAAACAAGACCTAAGAACTTTCCATCTTTATCTACAACAGGGAAGTCGCGGAAACGCTTGCGTGCCATCACTTCTTTCACATCATCTACATAATCATTCTTGCGGAATGTTACGAGTTGATCCTTTGTCATGAAAGATCTTACCGGAATACTCTGGCTGATATGCTGCGCTGCCGTAAATGTATCATGCTGTGTCCAGATAACGACAATTTCTTTTGCCTCTGCCTGACGCAGAATATCTTCTGAGATCGGATCATTCTGGCAGACTACCATACAGCTTGCATCCAGATCAACTGCACACTGCTGTGCATCAATTCGATCCCCAATGATAACAAGATCATCTTTCTCGATAAAGCTTGTCATCAACTCTTTGCTTGATGCTGCAACAGTTACTTTTCCTTTATAAAAATAACCATGTTCATTTCCTGTTACAATTTCACCTTCTACTGCCGCTGCAATATTACGGTACTGTGTTCTTGCCTTCGCAAGCATTGTGTTATCATAGACTTCCATATAGGATTTCGCAATATCACCTTTTGTGATCACACCTTCCAGCACACCATTACGTGTGATTGGAATCGTATGAGTATTCATCTCTGACATCTTTTCCCATGCTGTACGGATTGAGAGGCTTCCCTGAATTTCCTGACTTTCTTTCAATTCCACATTTTTAATCTGTTCTCTAAGATCAGAAAGTAATAACGGAACTTTTACGCCAAAGTGTTCCAGTACATATTGTGTCTCCTCGTTAAGCTGCCCTGCACGACGAGGCTCATACGTTTCTCCGGTAATCTTTGTCTTAAGATTTGCATAAGCAATTGCTGTACAAATAGAATCTGTATCCGGATTCTTATGACCTACAACATACACCTTTTTATTCTCAGCCATTTTTTCTATCTCTCCTTCTCAAATTTATCTCTTATTTACTTTTACACTCACATCAATTTATCTCTGTATTCTGTCATCTTACATGAACAGCTTCTTCATTAAGTATTAAACCTGACAATTCACTATTCAATAAGTAGAGTAACATTTTTTTTCTATTAATCCAACCGCATTTTTCATTTTCTTCACGGATTTTGGCTCTTTTGTTGTATTTTTTCTCATACATATGTTATACTTTTGATTAACGAGAAAAAGAAAATGAGGTGCTTTTAATGAGCGAAGAAATGAAAGAATTACAGACAAATGAAGTAACAGAAACAATGGCAGACTATGAAGATCATTTCGATGATGCGAATCCATGGAACAGAGTCCAGGATTATATGGATAAGAAAACTGTTCTTCTTGTTAAAATTGAAGGTGTTGTCAACGGTGGCGTAATTGTAATGGTAGAAGGACTTCGCGGATTCGTTCCGGCTTCTAAGCTGTCGCTTTCCTATATTGAGAATCTGGAAGATTATCTTCTCAAGGATATCGAAGTACAGGTGATCGATGTTGACCAGGCGAATAATCGTCTTGTCCTTTCTGCACGTGAGCTTCTGAAGGAAAAGGAAAAAGCAGCACGTGATGCACAAATTGCAAGTATGAAGGTTGGAACTGTTCTGAAAGGAACTGTAGAAACACTTCAGAACTATGGAGCATTTGTAAAGTTGGAGAACGGACTTTCCGGTCTGGTTCACGTTTCACAGATCTCCCAGAAGCGTGTAAAAATGCCTTCTGATGTTCTCACAGTTGGCGATGAAGTTGAAGTGAAAGTCATCGGTATCAAAGATGGCAAGATCAGCCTTAGCATGAAAGCTCTCGAAGAAGACAAGGAGAAGGCTGAAGAGAAAGCTGAAAAGGTTGTGATCCCGAAAGCGGAAGATATCGGAACAAACCTTGGAGATCTCTTTAAAAATATCCAGTTATAGAAATTGGTGCTGTGATCCTGTTCAGATTGATAATCTGCGTAATTGGCAGCATGATACAGAAAAAGTCCCTTTCAGGAGTTTATTTCTTCTGAAGGGACTTTTCTATTTTCATACTTTCAATAATTCAGCAATATTTATTATGCACAAACATTCTCCAGAATCTCTTCTAACGCATTCTTGGAACTCGTATGACAGCGAATCACATCCGCATTACATCTGCCGGCCTCTTCTACCGCACAGCGGACCATTTTATGGGATACTGTGTTTGTGAAAAGAACGATCAGATCAGGACTTCCAATCTGTTTGCTTAAGCTTGCTGACATCTGGGTGAAGATCTTCGCCTTACAATTAAACTGTTTACAGACTTTCTTATACTGACATACCATTCTGTCATGTCCTCCAATGATTACTACACTCATACTGAATTACCTCCTGAAATCTGAATCTGATTGTCTATTACTTTACCTATTCTTTTCCTGTATGTTTTATGAATTCATTTCCACATATCTTCCTTATTTGTTAGTTGTGTCTAACCCATGTATTTACTATACTATAACGAAAACGTAATATCAATATCATTTACTGATAATGTTTCTCATTAGAATAAAGAATGTGCCTTGGCACATTCTTGCGCCTGCGGCGGTCGCTTGCGACACCTACCTTGTACGCCGCAGTGCGCATCCTGAGCGGAGCGTTTTTTATATGTTAGGAAAGAACTTTCCTAACATATAAAAAAGAACTACCGGGACAAACCTCTACAAAAGTTAATCCCGGCAGTTCTTTTTCTTGCCTTTTTTATTTTATGTTGTTTCACTCAAGATTACTGTTCACAGTAACTACTCAAGTTCTGTTCTTTTATTTTCATCCAGCAGATTCTTCATACTTCCAAGGCTTATCATCAATGTAGACGCATTGTGCAAAAGTGCAGATACTGTCGGCTGGACAATTCCTGTCACGCCAAGCAGAATCAGCCCTGAATTGATTCCGACGATATTTCTGTAATTCTTATGTATCCGCTTCATCATGGCATTTGCCAGAAGTTTCAGCGTCACAACTTCACGCAGGTCATCTGCCGCAATCGTGATATCTGCAATCTCTCTTGCAATCTCTGCGCCGTCACTGATCGCAATCCCCGCATCCGCTGCTGAAAGAGCAGGTGAATCGTTGATTCCATCACCAATCATAATTACTTTTCTTCCTTCTGCTTTTTCTTTCTCAACGAAATTCGCTTTATCTTCCGGAAGAACCTCAGCATAATATTCATCAACGCCAACGCGTTTCGCAATTGCCGCCGCTGTACGCTCACTGTCACCTGTCATCATAACAACTTTACGGATACCGGCTTTCTTCAGATCACGAACCATTTCTGTTGCCTCTTCACGAAGTGGGTCTTCAATGCAGATAACTGCAACAAGTTGTTTCTCGATTGCCAGATACAGATGAGAGTATTCTGGTTTTAATGAATCGTATCTATCCTGATATTCGGATGGAATCGTACATCCTTCATCTTCGAAAATGAAATGACTGCTTCCGATCAGAACCTTTTTATCATTAATAGAGGAAGAGATTCCATGTGCCACAACATATTCTACCTTTGAGTGCATTTCTTCATGAGACAAATGTCTTTCTTTCGCTGCATCTACAACGGCCTTTGCCATAGAATGAGGAAAATGTTCTTCCAGACATGCTGCAATACGAAGCAGATCATTTTCTGAGTATTCACTGAAAGCAACAATCTCTTTCACTGTCGGCGTTGCCTTTGTCAATGTTCCTGTCTTATCGAAAACGATTGTATCTGCATCGGCCACGGCCTCTAAGAACTTACCACCCTTTACTGTGATATTGTTCTCGCCTGCCTCACGGATTGCCGAAAGTACAGTGATCGGCATCGCAAGCTTCAATGCACAGGAGAAATCTACCATCAGAACAGACAGTGTCTTCGTAATATTTCTTGTCAGGAGCCAGACTGCACCTGTCCCCAGTAATGTATATGGAACAAGTCTATCTGCAAGATGTTCTGCCTTACCTTCTACAGAAGACTTCAGTTTTTCAGAATCCTCGATCATTGTCACAATCTTCTCAAATCTCGTAGAGCCTGATACCGCTTTGACAAGAACTTCAATCTCACCTTCTTCGAGAACTGTTCCGGCGAAAACAGACTGCCCTACACTTCTTCTTACAGGAAGTGACTCACCTGTAAGAGATGCCTGATTGACCATTCCTTCACCAGTAACTACTTCCCCATCAAACGGGATCACATTTCCCATACGGATCACAACATGGTCTCCCGGCTCAATATCTGATGATTTTACAAGAATCTCCTGTTCATTTCTCTTCAGCCACACTTTATTGACATTAAGTGACATACTGCGCGCAAGATCTCCGACAGACTTTTTATGCGTCCATTCTTCTATGATCTCACCAATTCCAAGCAGGAACATGACAGATCCAGCTGTAGCATAATCTCTACGGAATACGGAAACGCTGATTGCTGTAGCATCCAGGACAGGAACCTCTATCTTACCATGCATCAGGCAACGGATTCCCTGCCAGATATATTTCACTGATTTTACAGATGTAATCACTGCACGGACCGGCATTGGAAGGAATAACTTACTTCCATAATGAAGAACTGTCTTCATGACCAGCTTTTCCTGATAAACAGCATTCAGCTCTCTTCCAGAACCTGCAGCAACATGTTCCGGAAGAATTGCATTTTCATAAGAAAACTGCTTCAATAAATTCAAGACCTCTTCCTTATCTCCAACATAACAGATCACAGCATCTGCGGTGCGTTCATATACTTTTACATCTGTTACATTCTTCTGATTGGAGAGAAACCAGGATAGAGTATCCGCCTCCGTATATGTCATCCTTTTCTGGACAACATGGATACGAAGGCGGCCATTAATCTCATGCTTTACAATAAATTTCATAGAGATTTAAACTTCTTCCTCTTTGAAATCCTGCGCACCTGTATTCTCTTCCTGAGTTTCTGTCTCTTCTGCTTCTTCTGCTTCGTAAACAGCCTCAGCCTCTTTTGCTGCACGTGACTCATTGATCTGCTGAGCCTCTGCAAGAATATCCTCTGCGTTCTCCTGAACAGTTGTTGCTGTCTTCATCACACAGTCTTTTGCTCTTAAAACTGCTGCTGTACAGTTTGTGTAAACTTTCTTTGCATCATCACTTGCAAGAATTTTCACTCCAGCTGTTCCGAAAAGAACACCTCCTGCAAAGATTCCTGCTTTTTTCAATTTAAATATATCCCACATTGTATAAAACCTCCTAAAATTTTTATACATCATATCAACTCACTATGCAGATAGTCAATTCTAACTGCACTTGTCGATAAATTTTATCGTTTATTATCTGGTAATTTAATTGATGTTACTT
>OHJP01001181.1_pt1 | contig 11479 bp, 9 predicted proteins | sample 1568591 | NCBI WGS metagenome assembly OHJP01 (sample SAMEA3879567, study PRJEB24766) | human gut metagenome | biome: human-associated habitat; feature: feces | place: USA | collected 1985/1987
TTTTAAATATTTATCAAAACGTTGTCCTGCTTCATTTTCTTTAATGATAAATGTTTTCATAGCATATCCTTACTATTTCTTTTTATGAACGGTTCGAATCGTATGCTTCTTCTTCGTATTCTGACTGGAAATCTTTCCCGAAAATTTTTCTGTATTTCTGGAACTTCCAGCTTTATATTTTGTCTGATTTTGATTCGGTGTCCGCTTCGTCTTTTTCTTACCCGAAAATTCTTCTTTTGCAAGCTTTCTTGGACGGATGAGGCAATGGGCATCAAAGCCGATTAAATCCGTCCGGTTCGTCTTAACTAACGCTTCATGCACCAAATCATAATTTTCCGGATTACGATACTGTATCAGTGCTCGTTGCATGGCTTTCTCATGCGGATTGGTTGCTACATATACCGGCTCCATGGTCCGCGGGTCTAAACCCGTATAGTACATACAGGTCGATATGGTGGATGGGGTCGGATAGAAATCCTGCACCTGCTGAGGCATATAACCTAAATCTCTTAAATACTCAGCCAAATCTACTGCCTCCTGCAGGGTCGAACCCGGATGGGAGGACATCAGATATGGTACCAGATACTGTTTTAATCCTAACCGTTCATTCATATCATGATACTTGCGGACAAATTCATTATAAACGGAAACCGGAGGTTTTCCCATTTTCTGTAATACCGGGTCTGAAATATGCTCCGGTGCCACCTTTAGCTGTCCGCTGACATGATATTTACAAAGTTCTTCCAGAAAATTATTTTTCGTATCACATAAAAGATAGTCAAAACGGATACCGGAACGGACAAATACTTTTTTCACGCCTTTGATATTCCGTAATTTACGAAGAAGACTGATATAATCGCTATGGTCAGCAACAAGATTTTTACATGGTGTCGGGAACAGACATTGCCGGTTCTTGCAAACACCCTTTGTGAGCTGCTTCGTACATGCCGGTGCCCTGAAATTAGCAGTCGGACCACCTACATCATGGATATATCCTTTAAAATCCTTATCCTGTGTCATCTTCTTTGCTTCTGCAAGAATGGATTCATGACTTCTGGTCTGAATAATTCTGCCCTGATGAAAAGTTAAAGCACAAAAGCTGCAGCCACCAAAGCAGCACGGTTACTGACCAGTGAAAATTTTACTTCTTCAATAGCCGGTACACCACCATCCTTTTCATAGATTGGATGATAGGTTCTCATATATGGAAGTGCGTAGATATCATCCATTTCCATCTGGGTCAATGGCTTTGCCGGAGGGTTCTGTACGACAAACATTTTCTCATCATAGGTTTCATAAATTCTTCTTGCCGTAAAAGGGTCTGTATTCTGATACTGCAGGTAAAAGCTCTTGGCATACGCTGTCTTGTCTTCTTTGATTTTATTAAAAGACGGCAATTCCAAGGCATCATAAATATCTTCTTTATTTCTGGTCTTAAAAACAGTTCCATCGATATAAGTAATATCCTTTACCGCAAGACCGGAAGCTAATGCATCTGCAATTTCAACAATGCTGTGCTCGCCCATTCCATAAGAAATCAAATCAGCACCGGAGTCCAAAAGAATGGAACGTTTTACCTTATTAGACCAGTAATCATAATGCCCCAGTCTTCTAAGGCTTGCTTCAATACCGCCGATAATGATTGGATTATGTTTATAGGTCTGACGGATCAGATTGCAGTAACTTACCACCGCATAATCCGGGCGTTTTCCCATAACACCACCCGGTGTAAAGGCATCATGGGCACGTCTTTTTTTCGATACGGAATAATGGTTTACCATGGAATCCATATTTCCTGCAGAGACAAGAAATCCAAGTCTTGGTTCTCCGAACACCTGCACGCTCTCCGGCTTACGCCAGTCCGGTTGTGCAATGATCCCAACACGATATCCTCTGGATTCCAGAAGACGTGTAATGATTGCGTGACCAAAAGATGGATGATCGACATAGGCATCTCCTGATACATAGACAAAATCTACCTGATCCCATCCTCTCTCTTTCATCTCTTCTCTGGTAATTGGTAAAAAATTTCCTTTCATGCTTTCTCCCTGTTTAACGTAATAATGAACAGTCACGCAATGCTTCCAGTTCCTGTCCTGTTAATTCTCGATATTCTCCTAATGCAAGCCTCGGATCAAGTACAAGGCTTCCCATCTGCAGGCGTTTCAGATAAATAACCTCTTTTCCGACTGCATGGAACATTCGTTTCACCTGATGAAACTTTCCCTCTCTGATCGTCAGTCGGATTTTGGAAATCTCTTCACTTTTCAGAATTTCCAGATGAGCCGGAAGTATCGGTTTCTCTTCCCCGATTTCAAGTCCTTCTGCAAATTTTCTCACATCTTCTTCCGTAACTTTTCCATCGATTCTGGCGAAATAGACTTTATCTACATGCTTCTTCGGTGACAAAAGCTGATGTGCAAGTTCGCCATCATTTGTGATCAGTAAAAGTCCCTCTGTGTCTTTATCTAATCTTCCAACAGGAAAGAGATCCTTTCTCTGCTTTTCATCAATCAAATCTAATACAGTACTGTCATTTTTATCTTCCGTTGCAGAAACCACCCCGGCTGGCTTATTTAACATGTAATATTCATATTCTGCATAAGCAACCATCTGTCCCTGGTAAAACACATGATCTTTTTCGGTGTCAATCTTGATCTCCGGACGTTTTACCGTCTCTTCATTAACTCGAACCTGTCCTTTTGTGATTGCTTTCTTCACTTCTGTACGTGTTCCGATTCCCATGTCTGCCAGATATTTATCCAGTCTCAGTTTCATGAGTTCCACCGCCATCCCGGAAGGTACTTATTCTTAAGCATCTGATTCACAAGCTTTCCAAAACCAAGCGGATATCCATCCACACAGATCAGGTACCATCCCTTGTCTTTCGGCTTCACAAGATCCTCCACATCCAAAGTCTCGCCTTTCAGATATTTCATAACGCGTTCGTCTTCTAATGGAAGATCGATCACCTGATCATATTCTTCCTTTTTCAGATTCATCGCCAGTGCCTGACTCGGCTCAAAACGATTCTTCTTCAGTTCACCCATCAGTAGGCCTGTTCTTAAGAAACGGATTCCACGAAGTGTCGGAAGTCCTTCCGGCATATAATACACTTTCTCTCCACGCAGATCCATGCGAGAGGAATCGAATTTTCGATCAATATGACCAAGAAATTCTTCCAATTCTTCCGGAAGCTTCTTGTTCTTCCCACTCTCCGGAAGTCTCTTTCCTTCTTCCTGTTTTTCGCCCTTTTGAAGAAGTGCGAGGAAATGTCCTTCTCCCTTCATACGATGAGGGAAAATACGAACCGTCTTTTCAAATTCCGGATTCTTGCTTTCTGTCACCTGCGGCATTCCATCTGCAAATCCTTCGTAACCTTCCATCTCACAGATCTTAAATTCCGTGTATTCCTGAAGCAGATATTCAATCGTCTGTTCATTCTCTTCCGGTGAAAATGTACAGGTGGAATAAAGCAGCATTCCACCCGGGCGCAACATCTGGGCCGCCTGTGTCACAATGCTTCTCTGGATCTTTGAAAAAAACTCCGGTCCGTGTTCTTCCCATGCTTTCACCATCTTTTTCTCTTTACGGAACATGCCTTCCCCGGAACAAGGTGCGTCGATCAAAATCTTATCAAAATACTCTGGGAAATAAGAAACAAGCTTTCCAGGCTCTTCACTTAAGATGAGCACGTTTCCGATTCCAAATAATTCAAGATTCTTCAAAAGTCCCTTCGCTCTGGAACTGCTCAGATCATTCGCAGCCAGTACACCGGTTCCTCCAAGCTTTGCCCCAAGTTCTGTGGCCTTGCCTCCAGGTGCTGCACAGACATCAAGCACACGGTCTCCCGGCTCTACCGGAAGACGATCTGCCGGTGTCATGGCACTTGGCTCCTGCAGATAATAAAGTCCTGCGAAATAATATGGATGTTTCGACGGCTGGATATTATCTCCGTCATAATAGAATCCATTATGGATCCACGGAACCGGCTCTAACGGCCAAGGTGCGATCTTCAGGAAATCTTCCACAGAAATCTTCGCTGTGTTCACGCGCAGACCATAGTGACGCGGTTCATCATAACATGCCGTATATGCTTCATATTCAGAACCAAGAAGATCCTTCATTTTCTCTTCAAATACTTTTGGTAAATTCATATTTATTGTTTGCTCCTTTGCAATATCAAGATCAAAATACTTTACATTTAACTATATCATATTTCCATAGCTCCGGTATAGTTTCTTTTTTCTTTTCATAGAATATTTTTGTAAAAGGAGGTTTCCTATGCTTCTGGCTCTCATACTGCTTTCACTGTTTTTTACGATGCTCCTCTTTCCTGAAACTGTATTCCAGGGAGCTTGTGATGGCCTGCTTCTCTGGTATCAGATTCTGATACCGACCCTTTTTCCTTATCTTATTGTCACAGGACTTTTGTTGAAAACAGATGGTGCTGCTGTTGTCTCCCGTCTGCTTTTCCGTCCTTTCCATCTGCTCTTTGGAACTTCCTTCTATGGAAGTTTCGCCGTTCTGTCCGGCTTTTTATGCGGTTATCCAATGGGTGCAAAAATCATTGCCGACCTTCTTCTTCAAGGAAAAATTTCTCTTGAAGAAGCTTCTTACCTGCTGTCCTTCTGTAATAATGCAAGTCCATCTTTCATTATTACTTTTCTTGTTTTAAATACAATTCATCAGAAAGCTTTCTGCATTCCCGTTTTACTGCTTCTTTTCGGAACTATGATCCTCTTAAGCTTTCTTCAACGGATTCTAAGACATTTCATCAAAAATAAAGATTGGATTTTCCCGGAAATGTCCGAAGTTTTCACACAGGAGAATTCCATTTTTTCAAAACCACTGACGCACAAAATGAATTTTTCCGTGTTAGAATCTTGTATCCTGAACAGTTCAGAAACGCTTGTAAAAGTCGGAGGTTACCTGATGATCTTTTCTGTACTTCTTGCATTATTGGAACTTCTGCCGATTCGTTCACCTAGTTTTCTTCTCCTGAAATCTTCTCTTGAGATGACAAACGGAATTCTTCTCCTGTCTCAAAGTCTTTCCCACCCCCAGGTTCTTTATCCGTTGCTTCTCGCACTTACCTCTTTTGGTGGATGGTGTTCCGTTGCCCAGACACAATCCATGATTGCCGGTACAGGACTTAAACTTTCTTCTTATATAATACAAAAACTGACCGCCGCACTGGCAGTCAGTCTTTTGACATTTCTCTATCTGAAATTTTTATAATACAATGTAATGACTACCTCAGGTCTCCCTGTCCATTCTCATCATAATATCCGTCATCGGATGGAACTTCAAGTTCTGAACGGTTAGAGCGGACTGTATCGTAGCACTCCTGTAAAGAATTGATCAATCCGTCATACTTTGTTGTATAACTGTCCAAAGTATGTCCGATAATGCTTTCTGCATTTGCAAGAAGATCATCTGTATACTGGATCGCACCAACACGGATTGTATTTGCATCCATTGTTGCGTTATCAAGAATCTCCTGTGCCTGTGCTGTTGCCTGAGTTACGATCTCATTTGCCTGAGCATATGCCTGCTGCATGATCTCATGCTCACTGACAAGCTCTGTTGTCTGAACCTGTGCTTCCTCGATCATTGCATCTGCTTTTGCCTTTGCATCAGCAAGAATCGCATCTCTGTTCGCAATAATCTTCTGATAACGTTTGATCTCATCCGGTGTCTTCATACGAAGTTCGCGAAGTAACTCATCCAGATGCTCCTTATTTACAATAATCTTTGTTGTAGACAACGGCTGAAACTTACAATCTCTGTCTATATATTCTTCAATTTCTTCAATGATCTGTTCAATACGGCTGCTCATTGTTACACTCTCCTTTTTTCTTTCATCTTTTCTCTGAGTGCGATCTCGACGGCTTCCGGCACAAACTGTGATACGTCTCCCCCAAAAGCGGCAATCTCCCGCACTGTAGTCGAACTTAAGTAAGAATATTCTATACTTGTTGTCAGAAACATGGTCTCTATATCAGGCTTCATCCTCTGATTCGTCTGCGACATCTGCAGCTCATATTCAAAATCGGTAATCGCACGTAATCCCCTGATAACCACATCTGCACCTATCTGTTCCGCAAAGTCTACCAGCAATCCATCAAATGGTATAATCTCAACATTCGGCAGATCTTTCGTCACTTCCTTTAACATTTTAACACGTTCTTCTACAGAAAACAACGGCATTTTTGCTTTATTATTCAGTACTCCGACAATTAATTTGTCTACGATTTTACAAGATCTGCAAATGATATCATAATGTCCACGGGTAACGGGGTCAAAACTTCCCGGATAAATTGCTTTTAACATACTTCTTCCTTTCCGGCTTTCTCAATAAATACATGCTTGTTTGTCTTATATCTCTTCTCTTTGATCAAAGAATATCCCAATTCTGGAAGATATCCAAAATCTGTATCTAACGAAGCTTCTACGATGATCACCGTATCTTCATAGATCAGATCCGATCCTGCAAGGTATTCCAGAACTCTTTTCTCAAATCCCATATTATACGGTGGATCCATGAATACAAAGTCAAAAACCTTTTCACCTTCCAACTGATATAATGCGTTCATCACATCCTTTGTCAGTGTAAGTCCCTTCTTCTCCAGACGTGTGAATTTCAAATTCTCCTTGACACATTCCATCGCCTTAGGATTTTTCTCTACAAATACTGCTTCTTTTGCTCCCCTGCTGAGAGCCTCTATTCCGATTCCGCCACTTCCTGCAAACAAATCAAGGAAAATACAGTCATACATCTGCGGACTTATCATATTAAACAAAGTCTCTTTGATCCGGTCCGTTGTCGGTCTTGTCTCTATCCCCTCAAGAGTCTTCAGTTTTAGGCTTCTTGCGCTTCCTGCAATTACTCTCAAATATCGACACCTCCTGTCATTAACTATGGTGAATTTTAGCAGAAAAAAGCACCCGGGTCAATGCCGAGTGCTTTTCTCTTTTTCATTTCTTGTGTTCTTTTTACTGTACATGACAGTTTTTGAACCGCTTTTCTGTCTGATGCAGACCGCTTCTGCAGACGATTTTTCTTCGCCTGTTACTTTTCTGCCATCTGCTTCTCCTGCTGTTCAATCATCTTTTTAACCATATAACCGCCGACAGAACCATTCTGTTTTGATGTGAGGTCTCCATTGTAGCCGTCTGTTAACGGAACTCCCAACTCGGATGCTACTTCGTACTTGAACTTGTTCATAGCTCCTTTCGCCTCAGGTACTGCTGTTTTGTTAGATGAACGACTTGCCATGATCTTTTTCCTCCTTTTGCATTTTGTAACTTTACTATTTAGCTTTGTTACGCTGTTAGTATGTGGAGGAAAATTAATTTTAAACTGGTAACTTCTGGCAATCACTGATGCAGTCGAATTGCTCCATTGCTGTACAATTGCTGTAATCCGCAAACATCACAATGTTGTTTCCAGCATGATCTCATCCAGTTTTATCCGTAAATGTTCTTTCAATTTGCGATGCTCAGGGAATTCCAGTTTCGGATCATCCAGAAGAAGTCTGTCTGCCTCTTCACTTGCGTTTTGAAGCAGCTTTGCATCTTGAAATACATCGGCAACTTTAAAATCAAGCACGCCACTCTGCCGGATTCCAAAAAAATCCCCCGGGCCACGCAGTCGGAGATCTTCACTTGCGATAAAGAAACCATCATTTGAATGATTCAGGATATCTAACCGTTCCTTCGTTTCTTTTGATTTCGATGCTGTCATGAAAATACAATAGGACTGATACTTTCCACGACCAACCCTTCCTCTCAACTGATGAAGCTGCGCCAGCCCGAAACGTTCTGCATTTTCGATCATGATTACTGTCGCATTCGGCACATCAATTCCCACTTCAACAACTGTTGTTGAAACAAGCACCTGGATTTCATTTCTTCCAAATGCATTCATCACTTCATCTTTCTCTTTTTCCTTCATCTTTCCATGCAGAAAGCTGACATTGATTGAATCTCCCAACGTTTCTGAAAGCATCTCGCAATAATCAATAACATTTTCCGCTTCCATTGCTTCACTTTCTTCAACCATCGGACAGATCACATAACACTGACGTCCTTGTGCCACCTGTTTTCTTATGAATTCATAGGCCTTCGGACGGTATCCTGTATCCACAACACAGTTTTTGATCGGAAGACGGTTCTTCGGGAGCTCATCGATCACAGAAATATCCAGATCACCATAAAGAATAATTCCAAGTGTTCTCGGAATCGGTGTCGCACTCATTACGAGAATGTGTGGCAGGTTTCCTTTACCTGCAAGCATTTCTCTTTGTTTTACGCCAAAACGATGCTGTTCATCCGTCACCACAAGTGCCAGATTGTGATAGATTGCTTTCTCCTGTATCAATGCGTGTGTTCCTATAATAATTGACGATTCCCCACTCTCAATCCGGGCATAAGCTTCTCTCTTTTCTTTTGCTTTCATAGATCCGGTCAAAAGTTCTGCCCGCAGTGGGATCTGATACTGTTCCAACATGTCTTTGATATTTTCAAAATGCTGTCTTGCAAGTACCTCTGTCGGTGCCATTAACGCTCCCTGATAGCCGTTCAATCCTGCAAACAGTAATCCAAGAACTGCCACGATTGTTTTACCTGATCCAACATCCCCCTGAACAAGTCTGGACATGACATATTGACTTTTCATGTCTTTCTGCATATCATCCCATACCCGCAGCTGTGCAGCCGTCAGTTCATACGGCAGTTGTCTCAGGAATTCGCTGATTTGAGGCTGATCTTCAAAATGGAATCCGTTCTTCATCCTGTCCTGTGTATTTTTAATCTGGCGCAGAGAAAGAATAAAAACAAGAAATTCCTCAAAAACGAATCGTTGTCTTGCCGCAAGAAATGCTTCTTTATTCTCCGGGAAATGCATCTCCCGCACAGATTGTTCATAAGGCCGGAAATGATATTTCTTCGTAAATTCATCCGGAAGAAAGTCATCCTGTTCCCGCACCTGTTCTAATGCCTGACGTAGTGCTTTGATTACTGCATTGTTTGTCAGACCTGCTGTCAATCCATAAACAGGCTGCATGGTGTTGATCTTTTCCTGATAACGGACTGCCGGATCGTAAATCTCCGGATGTTCCATCACAAGGGAATCTCTTTTCTTCACAACCCTGCCGCGGAGAACAACTGCTCCTTTTCGCCCAAGTGTATTTCTCAAAAACGGCATTCGAAACCAGATTACCTTTATTGTTCCTGTCAGATCCTTTAAATATGCAGTCGTGATCTGTCTTCCTTTTCCCGGAGAAACCTGTACACGCCCAAAAACACTGCCGCAGATCGTACAGACTTTTCCTTCCTCCACTTCACTGATCGGAACCGGTTCTCCAAAAATCTCATACCCTCTCGGATAATAATGAATCAGGTCATCCACTGTGTAAACTCCGATTTTTTCGAAGAGCTTCTCCGTTTTTTCGCCCACACCTTTGATTGTTCCAACTCCTGATTTTTTACTCATTTATGTCTGTCTCCTAAACAAAATAACCGGAACACTTTTCCCAAATGTCCCGGTCTGTTCCTGATTTTAATACAGTACTGCTGTTCTGTCTCTTTACTGACAGTTCTCCTTATTCAACAGAAAGTACATAATAGTAGATTGGCTGTCCACCGGAATGTACATCAACATCTACATCCGGATATAAATCTTCAATCTCCTGTGCAAAGTTCTCTGCACTCTCCTCCTGTACATCCTGACCATAATACAGACTGATCAGCTCTGTGTCTTCATCCACCAGCTGTGCAAGCATCTCTTTTGTTGTCTCTTCCACAGACTGTCCGACAGCAAGAATTCCACTGTCTCCGATTCCCATGATATCTCCCTCATGGATCTCTTTGTCATCAATGTGTGTATCACGGACTGCATAAGTAACCTGTCCTGTCTTCACATTTCCAATTCCTTCGATCATTGCTTCCAGATTCGTCTGTGCGTCTGCATCCGGCATATAGTTAATGATCGCAGTAATTCCCTGCGGAACTGTCTTGGAAGGCACAACAATAATATCCTTTTCCTCTGTCAGTGCCTGCGCCTGATTGGCAGCAAGAATAATGTTCTTGTTGTTCGGAAGGATAAAGATATGTTCTGCGTTCACCTGATCGATCGCATTGAGCATGTCTTCTGTACTTGGATTCATTGTCTGACCGCCTTCAATAATGTAGTCAGCACCAAGCTCACGGAAAATCTCATTCATTCCTTCTCCGATAGAAACTGCAATAAATCCGACTTCTTTGCGCGGCTCCGCCTTTTTCGCTTCAGCCTGCTGTGCAGCCAGCTTCTCCGCATCTTTGATCAATCTCTCCTGATGCTCTTCTCTCATATTATCAATCTTCATACGTGAGAGCTGTCCGTATGTCAGCGCTTTCTGGATTGCAAGTCCCGGATCATTCGTGTGCACGTGAATCTTAACAATATCATCATCCGCTACGCATACGATAGAATCTCCGATAGACTCCAGATATGCTTTGAACTCTGTCTCATCTTTCGCTGTGAATTCTTTTTCCAGCATGATGATAAACTCTGTACAATATCCGAACTTAATCTCTGTTTCCGCCTGTTCAGAAGGCTTCACCATCTTTGTGCCGGCACTTGCCTCGATTGCAGAATAATCAATCTCTTTTCCCTGGAATGCATCGTATGCACCACGCATCACTTCCAGAAGTCCCTGTCCACCGGAATCTACTACGCCTGCTTCTTTTAATACCGGAAGCATCTCCGGTGTCTTTTCAAGAACTTCCTGCGCATAGTTGATCACTTCTGAAATAAATGTATCCAGATCTTCTGTTGTCTCTGCAAGCTCTGCCGCTTTCTGGGATGCTCCCTTTGCTACAGTAAGAATTGTTCCTTCCTTCGGCTTCATAACAGCCTTATAAGCAGTTGCAGTTGCACGTTCACATGCCTTCGCAAGTGTAATTGTGTCAATCTCTTTATGTTCCCTGATCTCCTTTGTAAAGCCACGAAGAAGCTGGGATAAGATAACTCCGGAGTTACCTCTTGCTCCACGAAGAGAGCCTGAAGAAATTGCTTTTGCAATCGCCACCATATCAGGATTCTCCAGCGCCTTTACTTCTTTTGCCGCTGACAGGATCGTCAGTGTCATATTTGTTCCTGTATCACCATCCGGCACCGGAAATACGTTCAATTCATTAATGAACTCCTTCTTTGCCTCAAGATTCGCTGCTCCCGCAAGAAACATCTTCTGAAGCAATTCGGTGTTTATCGTTTTAACAGCCACAATTGTTCCTCCTTAATCTATCACTCTGACACCTTCAACGAAGATGTTGATCTTATCTACTTTCATACCAGTAAATTCTTCTACCTTATATTTTACATTATTCATAAGGTTGTCAGAAACTGAAAGAATATTCACTCCATAGGAAACGATCACATGAAAATCAAGCGTAATTACATTATCTTCTGTGATCTCAACATGAATTCCCCTTG
>OHJP01001183.1_pt1 | contig 11475 bp, 7 predicted proteins | sample 1568591 | NCBI WGS metagenome assembly OHJP01 (sample SAMEA3879567, study PRJEB24766) | human gut metagenome | biome: human-associated habitat; feature: feces | place: USA | collected 1985/1987
GCATCACCTTCACTTCCAAAAAGATCCTGCAATACGCGATTATTTTACTCGGCTTCGGCATGAATCTTTTTGAAATTTTCCGGGTAGGGTCACAATCTCTGCTGATAATTATCTCAACGATCGGCACTGCCTTGGTCGTGTCTTATGCAGTCAGCAGAATAATGAAAATCGATCACGATATCGCAACTTTGGTAGGCGTAGGTTCTTCTATCTGCGGCGGCTCGGCAATTGCTGCAGCGGCACCTGTTATCAAAGCGTCAGACGAAGACATTGCCCAGTCGATTTCCGTTATCTTCCTTTTTAACGTTATTGCCGCCTTCCTCTTCCCCACCTTAGGTGCTATACTCGGCTTTAACGATATGGGCTTTGGCATGTGGGCCGGCACGGCAATCAACGATACCTCATCTGTAGTTGCTGCAGGACAAACCTGGGCCAGCGCCAGCGGCAGCGATACCGCGCTGAATTATGCAACTATCGTCAAACTGACCCGTACCTTAGCCATCATTCCTATTTGTCTGGGACTGGCCTATCTTACCTCCAAACGTAAAGCTACAACATCGGAAGTAAAAATCTCCTCTATCTTCCCGATGTTCATCATCTACTTTTTAGGTGCGTCAATCATCAACACCTTTGCTGGTTCCCACTTTGACTTTTTCCAGTTTTTGCCGGCCATCGGTAAATTTATGATTGCCATGGCAATGGCAGCTATAGGTCTCAACACTAATTTAGTCAAACTGATCAAAACCGGCGGCAAACCGATCCTGCTCGGTCTTATCTGCTGGTTCTGCATAGCGGTTGTCAGCCTGGCAATGCAGCATCTGCTTAATATCTGGTAACATCAAACAGCTTCTGCTGCAAGCGGCGGAAGCTGTTTTCATTTTTATTACATTTAATATAAAAGTTTTTTATCACAAATTCGTATAAAAATATGATATAATAGCCGTTAGATAAAAATAGCTTTGTTAGTATAAAGCTGGTTTAAAGGAAAATGATTAAGAGAACCGAGGTTTATGTATGGGAAAAATAATTAAATTTATAATCATCGCCTTCGTTGCGCTTGCTATTTTAGGCGCCGCAGCATTCTGGGGACTTGCAGGTTTCTTCGCACCCAAAGATATGGAAGAATCGCTTATTCCCGATGCCGCTTCGCAGTTTTTTGATATTAACGGCCGCGTCATCTCGACCACGGCTTCGGAAGAACGCCGTCTGCCAGTTGCTTTCGATAAAATACCGAAGCACCTGCAGCAGGCTTTTATCGCTATCGAAGATAACAGATTCTATGAACACGGCGGTATCGACTTCCGTGGTACGGCCCGCGCTTTATGGACAAACCTGCGCGGCGGCGAGGTGCAGGGCGGCAGTACTATTACCCAGCAGCTGGCCAAAAATGCTTTTCTCTCCCAGGAGCGTACCATTACCCGCAAGATAAAAGAAGCTTTTATTGCTAAACAATTGGAAGAACGCTATACCAAAGATGAGATTCTTGATATGTACCTGAACCGTATCTATTTTGGACAAGGAACCTACGGTATCGAAAGTGCTTCTCTCTATTACTTCGGCAAGCATGTTCAGGACATTGATCTGGCAGAAGCCGCTACTCTGGCAGCTATTCCTAAAAGCCCTAACTATTATAATCCTTTTGAAAATCCCAAAGACAGTAAAGCACGTCAGGAAGTCGTTTTAGACCAAATGGCCAAATACGGTTACATTACGGAAGCACAGGCAGCCAAAGCCAAAGCAGAGAAACTGCAGCTGAACAATCACAAAAACCAGCAGAAAGATAACCTTTCCTACTTTATTGATTACTGCAGTCAGCACATTATAGAAGAATTCGGCGCCGATGCGCTTTATAAAGGCGGACTGAAAATCTACACTACTCTGGATCTGGATATGCAGGCAGCCGCTGCCGAATCTTTAAAATATCTGCCTGATTACTACAAAGACGACTATCAGCTTACACAGCCGCAAGTCGCCTTAGTAGCTGTAGACCCTACTAACGGTTATATCAAAGCCATGATCGGCGGACGCGGCCAGGATAAATTCAACCGTGCTGTGCTTGCAGTGCGCCAACCAGGTTCCGCTTTCAAACCCTTTGTTTACCTTACCGCGATGGACAACGGTCTTACCGCTGCCACGGTAGTTGAAGACAAGGAATATGAATTTGCGCCCGGCTGGAAACCGAAAAACTCTGACCTGCAATGGCATGGCAAAGTAAGCCTGAGAACAGCCTTGAAAAAATCCTACAACATCCCTACCATTCTAGTAGCTCAGCAGGTCGGTCCTGAAAAGGTTTTCCAAATGGCCAAAAACCTTGGTATCACTACACTTATTGAAGACGGACATTATACTGACATCAATCTTTCCATGGCTTTAGGTGGCCTGAGCAAAGGCACTACGCCGCTGGAAATGGCAGCTGCCTATGGCACGATCGGTAACAGCGGCAAATACAACGCTCCAACTGCTATTATCAAAATAGTTGACCGTAACGGTAAAGTTATTTTTGAACATAAGCAGGAAACCAAAACTGTAGTTGATGCTAAAGCCGCTTATCAAACTGTCGATATCATGCGCGACGTCTTTGTTGACGGTACTGCAGGCGGTGCAGGCATAGGCCGCCCGGCAGCCGGTAAAACCGGTACTACCGACGATTATAAGGATGCCTCGTTTGTAGGCTTCACCCCCAATCTGTCGGCTGCCGTATGGATCGGCGATGATAACGGCCGTCCGCTTGATTATATGTATGGCAGCGGCGCACCGCTCAGCATCTGGCATGAATTCATGGTTAACGCTCTTGCAAACGTTCCCGTTGCTAACTTTGTCCGCCCGGCAGGCGTAGTAATACCGCCTGAACCAGATATCAAGAATGATGATAAGGACAAAGATAAAGACAAGGATAAAGATAAGGACAAAGACAAAGATAAAAAAGGCGCCACCTCCGTTCCCGGAGAACCGCCTAAACCACCCAGCAAAAAAGACCGTATCCGTGAAAACGTAGGCGACGTTGAACCGCAGAAGCCTAGCATGAAAAAACGTGTTCAGGAAATCTTAGACGGCAGCGAAAATAATACCGGCAACCAAAAACCTGTTGTCAGCAACGTCCCCACTCCACGTCAGCCATGATATCGGCCAATACAAAACCCCCGTACTAAAAAGTACGGGGGTTTTATTATTATCAGCAGCTCAAATTAATCTTTTTCATTCTTTTTTTTAAGCAGTCTGCTTTCTTCACCAATATCTTTCGGATAATAATATTTATGACCTACCAGTTCATCCGGCAGATACTGCTGCTCAACCCAACCACCTGGGTAATCGTGCGGATACTTATATCCAAGCCCGTGGCCAAACTGCTTAGCACCAGGATAATGCGCATCACGCAAGTGCTTCGGAACTCTGGTATTGATTGACCTGACTTCCTGACGAGCATTGAAAACACCCATATAACAGCTGTTGCTCTTAGGAGCGTTAGCTATATAGCAAACGGCCTGAGCCAAAGGTATCTGAGCTTCAGGCAGGCCGACAAAATGCGCCGCCTGCGCCGCAGCATTTGCTACTACCAAGGCCTGCGGATCAGCGTTGCCTACATCTTCAGCCGCACAGATAACGATCCGGCGCGCAATAAACCTTACGTCCTCTCCACCTTCCAGCATACGGGCCAAATAGTGCAGAGCAGCGTCGGCATCACTGCCGCGCATACTTTTAATAAAAGCCGAAACTATATCGTAATGATAATCACCTTTTTTATCATAGCGCTGCAAAGCATTACCTGCCACGCTGCGCAATACATCCATCGTAATTTCCTTACTGCCGTCCGGCAGCATAAATTCAGCCTGTTCCAGCAAATTAAGAGCCACCCGCGCATCACCACCGGCAAAATCCGCCAAAGCTTCCAAAACCTCGGCAGTTACAGTAATACCCTCTGATCCATAACCCTTTTCCTTATCTGTCAGCGCACGCTCTAAAATCTTTTTGATACCGTCTGCCGTTAAATGTTCCAGCCGAATAACCTTCATCCTTGACAAAAGCGGTGAATTGATTTCGAAAAAAGGATTTTCAGTAGTCGCACCGATCAAAATGATAGTACCGTTTTCCACATAAGGCAGCAATACATCCTGCTGAGCTTTATTAAAGCGATGGATCTCGTCGATGAACACGATAGTCCGCCCCATCCCGCCGCGCTGCAGCTCCTGCGCCTTAGCAATCAGCTTTCGCAGCTCAGGTACACCGGATGAAACGGCATTGATAGCAACAAATTCATCCCCTGTCATATGGGCAATGACCTGTGCCAAAGTTGTTTTACCAGTACCCGGCGGTCCGTAAAACAACACCGACTGCAACTGATCCTTTTCGATCATTCGGCGCAGAGGACTGCGCTCGCCTACTGCAGTTTCCTGCCCGACAAAATCGCTGAGCCTTGTAGGCCGCATCCGATCAGCCAAAGGTTTTTTCTGCGGCTGTGCAAACAAACTATCCATCATCCACCTCCAGGATCTGATAAAAATACCGGCTCTAAAGGCCGGTTAGCTATTTTCTGCAATAATCTGACGTACGATATACGATGCCATCAGCAATCCTGCCGACGCCGGAACAAATACCATGCTTCCCGGAACCTCGCCTGCTTCAGCACGCTGTACCGGTTCTTTGGAATAAACTACAGTTACACCTTTTTTGACACCTGCCGCACGCAGCTGTTTCCTTACCGACCTTGCCAGCGGGCAGACAGAAGTACCGCTGATGTCCTCCACTGTAAGATACGTCGGATCCAGCTTATTGCCTGTACCCATCGAAGAAATTACAGGAATATCGCGCTGCACACATTCTAATAAAAGATCGACCTTTGACGGCGTCGAATCGATCGCATCGGCGATAAAAGTAAAGCTGCCGGAAAAAAACTCGGCAAAAGCGCCAGGTTCATAAAATTTACTGACCGTTTCTATTTCACAATCCGGATTGATATCCAGCAGTCTTTGTCTGACAACCTCGGTTTTGAACCTGCCGAAGGTACTGGTAAGCGCCGGTAACTGACGGTTGATATTACTTGCCGCCACTTTATCGGCATCTATTAATAATAAATGACCTACCCCGCTGCGGCATAATGACTCGGCAACATATGAACCCACGCCGCCTAACCCAACGACTGCAATACGGGCCTGCCCTAAAACAGGCAGCTTGTCTTTACCGATAACCATCGCAACACGTGACAGATCCATTTTTACCCCCAAAAATATTTTGCCCCACAATGCCGTCCAGCCTCATGTTTTGAACCTGCAAGTGCAGGTGGGTGCCTTCCCGCCAGTCGCAAAAGTCCCCTCAAGGGGGCAGTTTTTTAAAAGGCGGAGCTCAGTCAGGCTCCCTAGGTAAGAGTGTTGGCTCAAAACTAAGAGGTACACGTAACGAACATCGCAGGGTAAAAAGCGTTTTTAATGCAGTAAGAGCATTTCTTACTACATCTATACTATACCAAAATTTGTTTAAAATCACAAGGTATAAAGCGGTTTTCTCTGTTTTTAAAGAGATATTTTTTCTTTTTTTCACAACCGGTTCGTCTTTAAGTAAAACACTTTTACCAGAATCAGTTTACTATAAAAAAAGGACTGCCGCAGCAGTCCTTTTTTACAGAGTCTGACTCTTATTATTTGTCTTTTTTGACTAATGTTGCACGGATATGCAATTCACGCAGCTGTTTCTCGTCAACATCGTTCGGAGCCTGAGTCATCAGACAGCTTGCACTCTGTGTTTTCGGGAAAGCAATAACGTCGCGGATAGAATCACGTTTAGCCATAATCATGATCAGACGGTCAAGACCAAAGGCCAAACCGCCGTGCGGAGGCGCACCATATTCAAAAGCATCCATCATAAAGCCGAATTTCTCTTTTGCCTGCTCTTCGGTAAGACCGATAGCCTTGAAAACTTCGTTTTGGACATCACGACGATGGATACGGATGGAACCGCCGCCGATTTCTGTACCATTTAAAACAATATCATATGCTTTTGCACGTACTTTTCCTGGTTCTGTGTCAATCATATCTAAATCTTCTTCCATTGGCATAGTGAATGGATGGTGCATTGCAGTATAGCGATTTTCTTCCTCTGACCACTCCAGTAACGGGAATTCTGTAATCCACACAAAACGATAATCTGATTTATCAAGAAGATTCAGTTCCTCTGCAAACTTCAGACGAAGTGCACCGAGTACATCACATACTACTTTAAATTTATCTGCTGCAAATACTAATAAATCACCGGTTTCACCACCCATAGCCTGAATAAGTGACTGAAGCTCTTCTTCAGACATAAATTTAGAGAATGGGCATTTTACTGTTCCATCTGATTTGAGCTGAATATATGCTAATCCTTTTGCACCGTAGTCTTTTGCTGTCTTCTCGATATGTTTCATCTTCTTACTAGAAACATCTCCAAGTCCTTTTGCACAAAGTCCGCGAACCATACCGCCATCTTTGATTGCACCGGAGAACACACCAAATCCACAGTCTTTTACAAGTTCGGATACATCCTGAATCTTCATGTCAAAACGAAGATCCGGTTTATCAGATCCATAGTAATCCATTGCATCCTGCCATGTCATGCGCTGAATTGGAAGAGTCACTTCTACATTCAGACATAATTTGAATAAATATGCAAGCAGTCTTTCATTCACATCAATAACATCATCTACATCTACAAAAGATAATTCCATATCAACCTGTGTAAACTCCGGCTGACGATCCGCACGTAAATCTTCATCTCGGAAACATCTTGCAAGCTGAAAATAGCGATCATAACCGGAACACATTAACAACTGCTTAAAAAGCTGTGGAGACTGTGGAAGCGCATAAAAACTACCTGGATGCACTCGACTTGGTACAAGATAATCTCTTGCTCCCTCCGGCGTACTTCTTGTAAGCATCGGAGTCTCAATTTCTAAAAATCCCTCATTCGCAAGGAACTGTCTTGTAAGTGTTGCTACCTTGCTTCGCATCATAAGATTCTTCTGGATATTTGGACGTCTTAAATCAAGAAAACGATATTTCAGGCGAAGTTCATCTTTTACTGTAATATCCGCATCAATTGGGAAAGGCGGAGTTTCTGATTCAGATAAAATACGAATACTTTCTACCTTTACTTCAATATCTCCTGTCGCGAGGTTTTCGTTTACCGCTCCGCTTCTTTTCTCTACCGTTCCGGTTACAGCAATTACAAATTCTGCTCTTAAAGAACCTGCTTTTTTAAAACCTTCTTCACCAATTGTTTCTTCTTCAAAATACAACTGGATCAATCCACTTCTGTCACGTAAATCAACAAAAATCAGACTCCCCAGATTTCTTCTTTTCTGTACCCATCCCATCAGGGTAACAGTTTCTCCAATATTTTCACTGGATACTTCTGTACATCTATGGGATCTTTTCAATCCTTTCATGGATTCAGCCATTTTATTTTCCTCCTAAAACAGTAAAATAATATATTAATATATTCCCAGATCCGTCAACATATTTTTCATATTTTCAGACTGGGTTACTTTTTGAAAAGTTAAAAAAACTCTCATATCAAAGTTTTTCACTTCTTCAATCATAATAGATATTGCCGTTTCGATATCGAATGCGCTCCTATATGGGCGATTCGCTATCAAGGCTCCAAATGCATCACATACTCGAAGTATACGAGCCCCTAACGGTATCTCTTCCCCTTTTAGGTTATTCGGATAACCGCTTCCATCTGCATTCTCATGATGATATAACACTGCTGACAAAACTTCTTCCGAATATCCATGTTCTTTTAATATAGCATATCCTAAAGAAGGATGCAGCCTTACATACCTTAGTTCATCTATATTTAGTTTTGCTTCTTTTTCTTCATATACATAAGAACGAAGACGCAATTTTCCTATGTCATGCAGCATTCCTGCCACTGCAAAGTTATGGCACTGTTCTTCTGAAAGCGCCATTTCCTTTGCCACAAACGATGCCAGATTACTGACAACCATCCCATGAACAATTGCTTCTCCAAAGGAATCCTGCAATGATGTCTCCAGATCATGCGTCCCATCATAATCAAATGCCATAGTATCTCCTCTTTTATTTTAGAGATATTTCCTCTTTCGATCAATCATCTCATCAATTCGGTTAATATAATGATCCAGGTTTTTAACATTCTCTGTTCTTTCTATTCTGTTATCTGCAAATACATATTTGCTGCTGGCTCCTGCTCCACAAGAAATAATATCCTGTTTTTCTTCCATAATCAAGATATTATATAAACATTCTTTTCCTGAAACACAATACCCAATATTTTCAAGATTACCTGGTATGTTTTTCTGCCGGTACATATAATACGCTTTCATCCCCATGTTGCTGGCATATTCATCTACTAGTCGAAGCATCTCGTTCGTACTGCCCTTAACCATATTCTGATACTTTTCCATCTCCATATTAAGATGTGCCGCCCTCTTTATAGCCAAGGAATGTACCGTAAGACTTTCCGGTCGGAGCGCAAATATTTCATCTAAGGTTGCACGAACATGGGAAATGTCCTCTCCCGGAAGTCCTGTGATCATATCCATATTAATATTATCAAATCCACACTCTCTTGCTAATAAAAACGCTTCCTTTGTCTGCACAACCGTATGTGCTCTACCAATCAGATCAAGTGTTTCCTGATGCATTGTCTGTGGATTGATAGAAATTCTTGTTACTCCTGCTTCTTTTAAAATGCAGAACTTTTCTCTTGTAATACTATCGGGTCTCCCAGATTCTACAGTAAACTCTTCTGTTTCTTCCACTGGAAAAAGCTCATGAATCATATGCATCAGCCTTAATAACGCCTTTTCATTTAGCGCTGTAGGTGTTCCTCCGCCAATATAAATCGTCGTAAGTTTTTTGTCCCTGTGATGTTCAGCCACAAAAGCAAGTTCCTTATATAATGCATCTAAATATGCATCCATCCTGTCGCCAAAACGAGCCACCGGAAATGAGGTAAAAGAACAGTAAAGACATGTTGTCGGGCAAAATGGAATTCCAATGTAAAGACTATACTCTTTTTCAAATGGTCTTGATTCCAATAATACCTTCTCTTTCTGCGCTACTCTGCGGCAAAGATTCGCCTTTTGTGCATCAGCAAGATACGTTTCTCTAAAACGCTGTTCCAGCTTCTTCGCATCTTTCTCTTCTTCCATCCACTTCATAATAATTTTCGTTGGACGAATTCCGGTAAGCATCCCCCAGGGAAGACTTCTTCCGGTAAACTTTTCAAACAAACGATATAAAAAGCGACATACGGCATTACGACTGTTTTTATGATCACTATAGTCACAGATTATTTCTTCAGAAATTATCTTACCCTCTTTGTTCTCCAATGTTCCTTGAATACAGTTTTTCGTATAGACAAGCGTGAGGAGAAGGTCATCCTTCTCCCATCCTTGCTTTTCAAACTCTTCTTTTGTCACCTCTACTATTTTGGTCCGTTCAAAAAAGGCCAGTGCCGTAGCCCGCACGTCATAATCATATTCCTGATCATTTTGTATTAAATAAATCATTTCTATTCTATCTTTTCTATACTTTTCTATACTTCTCTATCTTTTCTATATTATCTTTCTACAAATGGATTTGTTTCCCTTTCCTCACCAATCGTAGTAGATGGACCATGTCCCGGATATACAATAACCTCATCCGGAAGATTCATCACTACATGATTCAGAGATTTAAGAAGGGTCTGTGCATCTCCGGTAGGGAAATCACTTCTTCCGACACTTCCTGCAAAAAGTGTATCTCCTGAGAAAAGCCATCCTTCCTCCGCAAAATAATAACAGCAGCTTCCAACTGTATGTCCCGGTGTATATAAACACTGACATTTATGTTTGGATGTCACTTCAAAAATCTGTTTATCATTGATCATCATATTGGCATGTGTCGTATATCCCTCTCCAAACATCGGACTTAGGTTATAATCTTTAACCATAAGAACTTCCTGTTCCGGTTTTGCAGCATACACACGCAGTTTCCAAGGATCATAATGTTCTCTTAAACCTTCTAATCCTCCAATATGGTCATGATGTCCATGTGTGAGAAGAACGCCGTCTAAAGAATATCCTTCATTCTCCAAAAACTTAATTATCTCTTCCGGGCTTCCTGCCGGATCAATGACAATCGCTTCTTTGATTTCATCATCCATTAAAATATATGTGTTTGTATCAATTGGTCCTAACTGTGCACAAACGATTTTTAACTGTCCCATAAAAAAATACCTCCGCTGATCAACCAGCACTTCTTTCTATATCGATAACACTTTCAATGTTTCGAAGCTTTTTAATAATATGATTCAACTCATCGATTCCTCCTATTTCAAAAGAAAGAACGATAGTTGCTAACCCCTGTTTACTTGTTCTCGTTGACACAGATTTAATGTCCACCTTAAGTTCCATAAAAACTTTAGAAATATCAAGCAGAATTCCTGTACGATTGTGAGCATACAGACAGATTTCTGTCATATAAAGCTCTCCACCTTTTTCTACCGCTTCTTCTTCCCACTCTGCATCAATTAATCTTGCTCTGTCGCTTTCTGGCATACCCAGCACATTAACACAGTCTGTTCTATGAATGGAAATTCCTCTTCCTCTTGTGACAAAACCAATAATTTCATCTCCTGGTACCGGACTGCAGCATTTAGAAAAGCGTACTGAAACATCGTGAATTCCTCTTACCGTAATTCCTGACTTGCTTCTGGCCTTCTCAACAGCCTTTGTCTTATTCTTCTCTTCTATTTCGTTCAGGGCATCCTGATCTGTCAGCTTCTTCTGGTTTTCCTTTTCATATTCTTCTACCAGCTTGTTAATAACCTGACCTTCCTTTAATCCACCATGCCCGATTGCTGCAAGAATAGAATCCCAGTTCTTAAGGCCATATTTATGCATACATTTCTTCTGATACTCCGGCTTCATGTATTGGGATATCACAAGTCCTTTTGCTTTGCAATACCGGTCAAGCAGTTCCTTTCCTTTTGAGATATTCTCTTCTTTGAACTGCGTTTTAAACCACTGATTAATCTTTGTCTTTGCCTGTGAACTCTTTACAATAGAAAGCCAGTCCCTGCTTGGCCCATTCGAATTCTGCGAAGTAACGATCGTGACTCTGTCACCATTCTGCAGTTTATAATCAATAGGAACCTGACGGCCGTTAACCCTTGCTCCTACCATCTTATTGCCGACCGCTGTATGAATCATATAAGCAAAATCAATCGGTGTAGAGCCTGCCGGTAAAGTTTTAACATCTCCTTGCGGAGTAAAACAATATACCTGCTCTGTAAACAAATCAAGATCTGTCTTTAACATTGTTAAAAATTCTTTGTTATCTGACATATCCTGCTGCCATTCAAGAATCTGACGAAGCCAGCTCAGCTTTTCCTCTTCTTTATTAATGTTGCCGCCACCTTCTTTATACTTCCAATGTGCGGCAATACCATATTCGGCAGTACGGTGCATCTCAAAAG
>OHJP01001194.1_pt1 | contig 11387 bp, 10 predicted proteins | sample 1568591 | NCBI WGS metagenome assembly OHJP01 (sample SAMEA3879567, study PRJEB24766) | human gut metagenome | biome: human-associated habitat; feature: feces | place: USA | collected 1985/1987
TGTCCCGGACGTGTGGCAATGATACGTCCCTTGATGGGCTTGCCAATCAGAGCCAAGTCGCCGATAACGTCCAGCAGTTTGTGGCGGGCACATTCGTTGGGCCATACCAGAGGTTTGTGGTTAATGTATCCCAACAGCTTGGCATCCATGTGAGGGACTCTCATGACATCGGCCAGCTTGTCATAGTTTTCCTGGGACATTTCACGTTCGTAGATAACGATGGCATTGTCCAGATCGCCACCCTTGATGAGTCCGGCCGACAACAATGGCTCGATTTCACGGACAAATACAAAGGTACGGCTGGGGGCAATTTCATCTTTGAACTTCTTCATATCCTCCAGTGTGGCAAACTGGTTGGGGATGATGGTTGAATCGTAAGATACCAATACGTTCAGGCTGAAGTTCTCATCAGGAAGTACGATGATAGACGATCCTGTCTCCTCGTCACGGAATTCTATTTTTGATTTGATGATATAGAAATCTTTAACGGCATTTTGTTCTTCGATTCCTACTTTCTCTATTTCTTGTACATAATATTGTGCACTACCGTCCAGAATCGGAAATTCCGGTCCGTTGACTTGGATCAGACAGTTATCGATGCCCAAGGCATATAGAGCTGCCATTCCATGTTCAACTGTGCTTACTTTTACTCCATTTTTTGACAGCACGGTCCCTCTTGTCGTTTCACCTACATTGTCGGCTACGGCATCGATAATGGGTTGTCCTTCCAGATCCGTACGCTGTATTTTGTAGCCATGGTTATCCGGGGCGGGGTTAAACGTAACAGTCAGGTCAAGTCCAGTGTGAAGACCTTTTCCTCTCAGTGAAAAGCTCTCTTTCAGAGTTTTTTGTTTCAGCATTGGTTACTTATTTAATTGTTGTTTTAATTCTTCTATTTCTTTGCGGAGATTGCGTAACTCAATCTGCATCTCCGGAAGGCTTTTTTGTACAATGGATGCTTTGAAAAATTGTTTTAGCTCCATAGGGGGAGTTCCGATAAGTTGGCTACCGGATTTTATATTTCCGGGAACACCCGATTGGGCTCCCAGATTCACTTGGTTGCCTATTTTGAGATGTCCGGCAATGCCTACTTGTCCGCCGAACATACACCATTCGCCTACCTTGGTAGAACCTGCGATGCCCACTTGGGCAGCCATGACGGTATGCGAACCTATTTCATCGTTGTGGGCTATCTGGACCAGATTGTCCAACTTTACTCCGCTATGAATAACGGTTGCTCCCATGGTTGCACGGTCGATGCAAGTATTGGCGCCGACTTCTACATTGTCTTCCAGGATAACAATACCGATTTGGGGAATTTTTTCGTATCCTTGTGGGGTAGGGGCAAAACCGAAACCGTCTGCTCCGATCACGCATCCCGCATGCAGAATACAGTTATTACCTACCCGGCAATCATGGTATACAGTCGAGTTGGCGTACAGGATACAATTGCTGCCTATCTTGGCACCACCTCCCACAGTGGCATGCGGATGAATCACTGTGTTGTCTCCTACTTCCGCATGATCACCGATGCAAGCGAAAGGAGCTATATATACGTCTTTTCCTATTTTAGCGGTTTCCGCTACATAGGCACGTTCGTCAATACCGGTTCTTTTGGGTTTGCTCATTTCATACAGATTGAGCAACTTGGCAAGGCTCTCGTAAGCATTGTCTACTTTGATTAACGTTGCTTTTACTTCTTGTTCGGGAGTAAAATCTTTGTTCACCAACACAATGCTAGCTTTAGTCTCATATATATAAGGTGTATATTTCGGATTGGAAAGGAAAGAGATAGCGCCTGGTATTCCTTCTTCTATCTTTGCGAATGTATGTACAGTAGCGTTTTCGTCACCTATAATTTCCCCTTGGATAAATGCTGCAATTTGCTTAGCCGAGAACTCCATAATCTTACTTTAAAATTTAATTAGTACGCAAATAACGGACTTTTTTTTTATATATCCTTACTCTTTGATGAATATTTTATACTTATCTATCCCAACGCAAGTAGCAGATATAGTATTTCTTTACCTTTTTAGAGAGCAATGAAATGTTTAGCATGTCCGATGCTTCTGCAATATTTTTTATTGTTCCGTCCTTATAAATAATATCAATGCTGTCATCAGCCGAATCATACATGTTCTTTTCGATACTGGGGGTAGAGACAAAATAGTCCGCTTCGGAAAGAGTAATGCCTAATTGTCGGCTGATCAGTAAAGTCAATTCTTTTTTTCGTTCTTCATTAATAGGTTCGGAGCATATCTCCACCTTGAAGATGTTGCGATTAATCATACCCAGGCTTAATGTAGATAAAACCTTATCCGTGTGGGTACTCCATACCTTTAAAGCTGTCCAGATGTCATTATCGTCCAATTGAATAAAGTTCTCCAGACAGTCCGGGTTATTGTAAAACACTTCCGGATCGATGTGATTATACAGAAAAAATTTCAATGCCGGTGAAGCAAATAATTCGACTCCTTTCGAAGCGAGTTCTTTGGCACGTAACAGGGCACTGATCAACATTCGTTCATAAGCTACCGATGTTTTGTGCAGATAAACCTGCCAATACATCAATCGCCTTGCAGTCAGGAAATTTTCTATGGAATAGATTCCTTTGGATTCCACTACCAGATGATCGTCTGCCACATCGAGCATTTTGATAATACGGGCCGAACCGATATTTCCTTCCGAGACTCCGGTGTAGAAGCTATCACGACGCAGGTAATCTAAACGGTCCATGTCCAGTTGTCCGCTTACTAACTGATGTAAGAAACGTTTAGGATATTCATCTTTGAATATCTGGATGGCCAAACTCAGCTGTCCGTTCATCTCCCTGTTCATCCGCTCCATCAGCATCAAAGAGATTTCTTCGTGAGATACTCCTTTGACAATGGTATCTTCAAGTACATGCGAGAAAGGACCGTGACCGATGTCGTGCAACAGGATGGCTGCCTGTACGGCTTCGGCTTCACTGTCGAATATAAAGTTACCTTTGGAAGCCAGTTGTGTGATGGCCTCGCTCATCAGGTAGAAGGCACCCAGAGAGTGTTGAAAGCGGGTATGCTGTGCACCGGGATAAACAACAGACGAAAGTCCTACTTGCTTGATGCGGTTTAAGCGCTGCAAAAGGGGATGCCGTACGATGTCGTACAGCAACCCCTTTGGTATGTTGATAAACCCGAATACCGGATCATTGATAATCTTCCGTTCGTGAGGCATTATAAAATAGCTTTCAGCTGTTCTGCCATTTGCTCTTGCACTTCTTTGGCAGCAGCACGGGCGGCAGCGGCAAAATTCTCTGTTTTATCTACATAAATAATTCCGCGAGAGGAATTCACAATAAGTCCACAGGTGCTGTTCATACCATATTTGCATACTTCTTCGAGAGAACCTCCCTGAGCACCGATACCCGGGACCAAGAGGAAGTGATTGGGGACAATTTTACGAATATCTTCGAAAGCACGTCCCTGAGTGGCACCTACTACATACATCATTTGTTCGTCGTTAGCCCATTCCTGTGATTTTTTTAGCACTTTTTCGAACAGACGTTCGCCGTTGGCATCTTCTGTCAGCTGGAAGTCATGAGAACCTTTATTTGAAGTCAGTGCCAGTAAGATTACCCACTTGCCTTCATAAGACAGGAATGGAGTAACGCTGTCTTCTCCCATGTAAGGAGCTACAGTGACAGAGTCGATGTCCAGTTCCTCGAAGAAAGTACGGGCATACATTGCTGAGGTATTGCCTATGTCACCACGTTTGGCATCGGCGATGATAAACTGATCGGGATAATTCTCCTTGATGTAGTTCACGGTCTTTTCAAAAGCGATCCATCCTTTTACACCCATACTTTCGTAGAAGGCCAGATTGGGTTTATAAGCGATGCAATAGTCAGCCGTTGCATCGACAATTGCTTTATTGAAAGCGAAGATGGGATCCGGATCATCCAACAGGTGATCGGGTATCTTCTTGATATCTGTGTCAAGTCCTACGCAAAGAAATGATTTTTTGCGTTTGATGTTTTCAAATAATGATTGCTTGTTCATCTTTACTTAATTTACAAATTTACGATTTACAATTGAAGTAACCGTCCGTTACAATTCACTCTCTTTCAAGCGCTCCGCATTTTCGGCCACAGTCAGCTTATCGATACATTCTTGAATATCGCCGTCCATAAAGGCAGCCAGGTTATAAATGGTATAGTTGATGCGGTGGTCGGTGATGCGTCCCTGCGGATAATTATAAGTGCGGATTTTAGCCGAACGGTCACCTGTCGAAACCATTGTTTTACGCTTTGAAGCAATATCGTCGATATACTTCTGATGTTCCTTGTCATAGATAAACGTACGGAGGCGTGCCAGGGCGCGCTCTTTGTTTTTCGGTTGGTCGCGGGTTTCGGTACATTCAATTAAGATCTCTTCTGCTACTCCTGTATTCGGATTCTTCCAAATGTAGCGTAAACGGACACCCGATTCAACCTTGTTGACGTTCTGTCCACCTGCACCTCCGGAACGGAAAGTATCCCATTTGATTTCACCTTCGTTGATCACTACATCGAACTCTTCGGCTTCGGGTAGTACGGCTACCGAGGCTGCCGAAGTGTGTACACGTCCCTGGGTCTCTGTTGCAGGTACTCGTTGAACACGGTGTACTCCCGATTCGTATTTTAGTGTACCGTATACATTATCGCCTGTAACGCTGCAAATGATCTCCTTATATCCGCCGGCAGCAGCGCCTTCATTGGCACTGGATACTTCCATTTTCCAATCTTTCGTTTCACAGAATTTGGCGTACATCCGGAAAAGGTCGCCTGCAAAGATCGCAGCTTCATCACCACCTGTACCGCCACGTATTTCAAGAATGGCATTCTTACCATCCTGAGGGTCGGCCGGTACCAGTAATAATTTGATTTCCTCTTCCAATACAGGGAGACGCTCCTGGCTGTTGTCCATTTCCTCTTTTGCCATTTCTCTCATATCAGCATCCGATTCGTTTGAGAGAATATCTTTAGCTTCTTCGATGTTAGCCAGTAGTTGCATGTATTCTTTACGGGCTTTCATCAAGTCGTCCAGCTCCTTGTATTCTTTGGTCAGTTTTACGTATCGTTTCTGGTCGGCAATCACTGCCGGGTCAGTAATAAGGGTAGACACCTCTTCGAAACGGGCTACAAGGCCGTCGAGCTTTTCTAATATACTATTGTTGTCTGCCATCTATTTCTTTTTCTTCTATTTCTCTGGGATTTGTGATTTTACAGATCGATTCTTTCCTATACATTAATATCTGAATTCACCGAATTCACTTTTGATAATCAGTTCTTTTTTATCACTCTCTTCAATACGTCCCACAATTTGTGCCGGGATACCGAAGGACTCACTGATGGCGATCACTTCGGCTGCATGTTCCGGAGAGAGATATACTTCGAGGCGGTGTCCCATGTTGAATACCTTATACATTTCAGCCCAATCGGTACCGCTTTGTTCCTGAATGGTTCTGAACAATGGAGGTACAGGGAAAAGGTTATCTTTGACTACACGTACGTCGCCTACAAAGTGCAATACTTTCGTTTGTGCCCCACCTGAACAGTGCACCATTCCGTGAATCTCGGGACGCAGTGCATCAAGCAATTTTTTCACTACCGGTGCGTAGGTGCGGGTAGGAGAGAGTACGAGTTTTCCGGCATCGATCGGAGATCCTTCTACTGTATCTGTCAGTTTTAGTCCGCCCGAATAAACCAGTTCCTCTGGTACTGCGGCGTCATAGCTTTCGGGATATTTCTCAGCCAGATACTTGGCGAATACATCATGACGGGCGGAAGTCAGTCCATTGCTGCCCATACCGCCATTATATTCTTTTTCATAAGTGGCCTGTCCATGAGAGGCAAGTCCCACAATGACATCTCCCGGACGGATATTGGCATTGTTGATAACATCTGCACGTTTCATGCGGCATGTCACTGTACTGTCTACGATAATAGTGCGGACGAGATCACCTACATCGGCTGTTTCACCTCCGGTGGCATATACGCCTACTCCCATTTCACGAAGTTCGGCCAGCAATTCGTCTGTTCCGTTAATGATGGCGGAAATTACTTCTCCGGGGATAAGCAACTTGTTACGTCCGATAGTAGAGGATACAAGAATATTGTCAACGGCACCCACACAAAGCAGGTCGTCTATGTTCATGATCAGTGCATCTTGTGCAATACCCTTCCAAACGGAGAGATCTCCCGTTTCTTTCCAATACATATAGGCCAGGCTCGATTTGGTTCCTGCACCATCAGCATGCATGATATTACAATATTCGGGGTCCCCACCCAAAATATCAGGGATTATTTTACAGAATGCTTGTGGAAAAATTCCTTTGTCGATGTTCTTGATGGCATTGTGCACATCTTCTTTTGATGCGCTTACGCCACGCATCATGTATCGTTGATTACTCATGAGTTATTTGGATTTTGTATACAACGGCAAAAGTACAGCTTTTTTTCCTTATAGCCAACAAATTGGAGGATATAACGATCCGGTAATATGATGGGGGAGAGGGTTCATTCTTTAATTTGAAGTTTGAAATGAAAAGTTTAAAAGAATTTTGTGTACCGTTTCTGAATTGTTTGTGGGGAAAGGAAGCTCTTTCGGCGATTCTTTGTTTTGACGGTTAAAGATGGACTTTAGTTGCCGCCTGAAATAGATTTTCTACCGCTGCTTTAGGAATATAGACAAAAAAATATTTTGTTTTGTAATTAATATCCTGAGTGGATGCCACTTTTCTATCAAAATTGTATGTCACGAAAATGACTGGGCCTGAAATGGGTTTTAAGAGAAATATGAAGAATGTGGGAATGTAAAAATCCCCTGACTCTTGCCTTGTATCGTGATCGACTAAGGCCAAAGCAGGGGGATTTTTATATCGGAACTTGCAAATAATAAGTAATGCTGTCTCGTTTTTCTATTTGAAGACAATCTCCTTTTTGGGGTAAGATCGTACATTAACAATCATTGCCGGTGAGAAAAAATGTGTGTGACCGATCAGAATTTTACTTCCGGTGCTTTTTCCGTTCCTTCGGCGGCTTCGAAATAGGTACGTTTCTCGAAGCCGAATACAGAAGCAAAGATGCTTTTGGGGAAACGGCGGATAGATGTATTGTATGCTTGTGCAGCATCGTTAAAGTTTTTGCGGGCAACGTTGATCCGGTTTTCTGTACCTTCCAGTTGTGCTTGTAACTCAAGGAAATTTTGATTAGCTTTCAGGTCCGGATAATTTTCGGTAATGGCAAGCAGCTTGCCCAATGCGGATGTGACGGCTCCCTGTGCTTTCTGATATTCGGCTAACTTCTCCGGAGTGAGATCGTTGGCATCTACTTTGATCTGGGTAGCTTTACTACGAGCCTCTACAACTCCTTCGAGAGTCTCTTTTTCGTGCGAAGCATATCCTTTAACCGTGTTGACCAGATTGGGGATCAGATCTGCACGGCGCTGATATTGTGTCTCTACGTTAGCCCACTGGCTACTTACATTCTCGTCCATGGATACCAGTCCGTTATAGGCACTGATAGCCCAGATAATGATAACTGCCACTACGGCAATAAGGATAATAACTGACTTTTTCATATTGTTTCTTTTTGTATTACTGATTAATGACTCATGCAAATCAGAGGGAGCAAAAACTTTAATTCCGGATTCGCATATTTTATGGATTGATTTTTTAGAAACGTGAGCCGGCACCTCCACCGCCACCGGAACCGCCTCCGAAGCTTCCACCGCTGAAACCGCCTCCACCGCCGGATCCAAAACTTCCTCCTCCGAATCCTCCGATGAAAGGGCCTCCTCCTCCGCGTTCCCGGTAATTGTCGTCATACGATTGTTGGCGTCGGACTACAGTATGTCCGCAATTGCGGCAGGTATATATAATGTCCTCGGTCTTTACTCCATTACGGTTCGATATCAATTTCGTACTACTGCGCTGGAGTTGATGTTTACCACATTTAGGGCAACGGGTACTTGCACGTACTGCCAGTATGCCGACCACTCCCGCTATCGTAATAAAACCTAAGATGACAACGAGAAGCATGGAGACAGATATCCCTTCTTCTCCACGACCTTCATCATCGTTTACCATCGAGCCGTCCAAGCGCTGGCATACAGCTTTTACTCCTGCCAGCATTCCTTGGTTCCACTCTCCTTTCTTGAGATAGGGGATCATCTCTTGCATTTGTATACGTTTGCATATGGCATCAGGCAGAATGCCTTCCAATCCGTATCCGGTATAAAACTGGATACAGCGCTGATCGGTAACCAATAAGATAACCAGTCCGTTATCTTTACCTTTTTTGCCTACTCCCCATTGATTGAGTAGCTGATGGGAGAATTCAAAGCAATCTTTATCTCCGATCGATGGCACTATGGCAACAACTGTTTCAATCCCCGTCTGCTGTTCCAGTGCATATAGCATTGCATCTATTTCGTCACAAGCTTGCTGTGACAAGATGCCGGCAGGATTACAAACATACTGCATCTTGTTCTGCAAGTGCACTTTAGGGATGTTGTCTACGGTATATATTTTTTCTTCTGCTTTTAATGGGAGGAGTATCCATATAAAGAGCAGGTATGTGAGTATCTGTTTCATATTAGTGAATGTAGCGGTCTGTAAATTCTTTGACTTTCCGGGTGTATTCTTCCTTGTTCTCTTTATAAGATACGGCATGTGCAGCTCCCGGTACAATCCAGAGTTGCTTTGGAGCCGATTTGGCTTCATAAAGAGGATAGACCATCCATGTAGGCACGTATGTGTCTTTGTCACCGTGAATGAAAAACATCGGTAGATGACTTTTTTTTACTTGATTCAAAGAGGAGGCTTCTTCAAAATTCCATCCGTATTTTTTCTGGCATAGCCAGCTGGTTGTATTCATCAGTGGGAATGACGGGAGGTGAAAACTCGATTTCAGTTCATGTGAAAATTCATCCCATACACTGGTGTAACCACAGTCCTCAACGAAACATTTTACGAAATAAGGTTGTGCCTCTCCCGAAACCATCATGGTGGTAGCTCCTCCCATTGAAATACCGTGTACTACCATTTGGGTACTGTCCCCGTAAATCTGGTTGGCGATGTGCATCCATTGCATTACGTCCAGGCGGTCTTTCCAGCCCATCTGGATGGCGGGACCACCACTCTCCCCCTGATGTTGAAGGTCGGGCAATAGTACATTGTATTGCAAATCATGGTTATACAGGTAACCTATCATAAACATGCGAATGGCATTGTCTGTATAACCATGTACAATGACTGCCGTCTTTTTGGTTGGTTGCGGAGCCGCAATGTAATAAGCATGTAGCCGGATACCTTCCGGATTTAAAACAAAAGTGTCCCGAAGTGCATGAGCCTGATTGAGACTATCCACCCAGGGACGCAGAAAAGGATAATTCTTGTACATGAAAGGATAGGAGTCAGCATTTTTGGCACGTATCTTCGCTTCCGGACGAAGCGAATAATTGAGCATGAAAAAACTTCCGCCTATCGTACATCCGGTAAGCAGCAATAATAATGTTATGACGCCTATCTTAATTCCCTTTTTCATTTACTTATTCCATATTTCCCATGCGGCAAACGCTTGTAATAGTAGCATTTCAAGCCCATTTTTGGTTACTGCCCCATGCTCTTCTCCTTTCTTCATGAAAAGAGTAATGTTAGGATTATATAACAAATCGTAGAGTAAATGGTTTGGGGTTAGCAACTCATAAGGTATGGCAGGACAGAAGTCTACTTTCGGATACATACCTACCGGGGTACAGTTTACAATCACCGTATGCTCTGCCATAACTTCCGGTGTCAATTCTTCGTAAGTCAGCATACCTTCTTTCTTGGTGCGTGATACGAAAACACTGTCGATACCCAGATTCTTCAGGCCATGATAAATCGCTTTTGACGAACCGCCGGTACCCAGGATTAAGGCTTTTTTATGATAAGGTTGCAACAAGGGTTGAATGGACTGGCTGAATCCTATAATATCAGAATTATATCCCACCAGCTTTATTTTTCTTTTAGGGGTACGAATTATTTTAATAACATTGACCGCACCGATTTTTGCAGTGTCTTTATCCAATTCATCAAGGAAGGGGATTACCTGCTCTTTATAAGGGATTGTCACATTTAGTCCGCACAGATTGGGGTTCTCTTCGATCACCTCCATAAAATCATTGATTTCAGGAATTTCGAAGTTTACATATTCGGCATCTATGCCTTCAGATTTGAATTTTTCATTGAAAAAGCCGATAGAAAACGAATGTTTCAGTGGATAGCCAATTAAACCGTACTTTTGCATAAAGGGGGAAGATGTTAAATTAATATTTATTTCGTAGCCGTATAAAGTGTACAGATACCAAATGTCAGCCGCCTGAACTGAACTTGGCTGAAACCCACCCGTGAAATAACATTTTTCATAACTTCTCCTTGGGGAAAAGCTTTGATCGTTTGGGGTAGATAGCTGTAAGCACTGTTGTCTTTTGATAATAATTTGCCGAGAGTCGGGATAACTATCTTAGAATAAATGGTAAACATTTGCTTCATCGGAAAACGATCCGGAGTTGTCAGTTCGAGAATGACTAAATGTCCGCCTGTTTTGAGGACACGGTACATTTCAGAAAGTCCTTTATCCAAATCTTCAAAATTACGGATACCAAAAGCGACGGTGATAGCGTCGAAACGGTTGTCGGCAAACGAGAGAGAGGTACAGTCTTCCCTTGCAAAAGATATTTTTTCGGAAAGACCTTCCTTTTTTACCTTTTCACGTCCCACATTCATCATTCCTTCAGAAATGTCTGTTCCGATCAGTTGTTCGGGTTGCAATTCATGGCATGCCAAGATAGCAAAATCACCGGTGCCGGTTGCTACATCCATTATTTGTTGCGGACGGAAAGGTTTGAGCCAATTGATTGCCTTTCGCCGCCAGCTCCGGTCGATCCCTAACGATAGAGTATGATTCAACTGGTCGTATGCAGGGGCAATGTTGTCGAACATTTGTTCTACCTGTTCGCTCTTTTTCCCATCGTTGCTATAAGGTTTGATCTTTTCTTGTGGGTAGTTCATTCTTTTATTCGATTTTATTCACTACGGAGTTTACAGAGTTTTATGGATCGTAACAGTCTGCACGTTCCGCATACTCCGTATACTCTGTAGTGAATCTTAATTCGTTTCTGATTCAGGTTTCCTATTTTGCAAGGAATGCCATTACGTTCTTTTCGATACGTTCAGCAATGTTGCTGGTATCCTCTTTCACGAATTTTTCGCCGGTGATGTTTTCAAACAGCTCGATATAACGCTCGCTGATGCTTTCCACAATAGCAGGAGTCATTTCAGGAACTTTCTGTCCTTCTTTGCCTTGGAAACCATTTTCCATC
>OHJP01001199.1_pt1 | contig 11341 bp, 8 predicted proteins | sample 1568591 | NCBI WGS metagenome assembly OHJP01 (sample SAMEA3879567, study PRJEB24766) | human gut metagenome | biome: human-associated habitat; feature: feces | place: USA | collected 1985/1987
TCTTTTGCCTAAGCCTAACCCGTTTTTCCCACACAAAAACAGCACTTTCCTTATTCTTTTTTGTTGAAAAGCAGCATAATAAATGTAGCCGTACCACAATAAAAACCCCGTTTTCCAGTTGCGGGCCCTGCGGTTGCCAACTGCGAACCGCAGGGTTTGCAGCTGCGAGCCTACAGCCCGCAATTGGAAAACGAGGAATACTACATGCTGTTGCAACATTATACAAGGTGCGATAGCGGAAAAACAACAAGGCAAAATCGCATTTATCTTACGCATTCGGGATGCAAAGTCACGGTTTAACCTTTTTTAGACCCTGATATGAACAAAATCTCCCCAAATGCAGGAAATCTTGTTTTAAACAATAACGCACTGATTATAGGACGATTAAAAACTGAAAGACGGATAAAAAGAGCCTTTTCCCGTGACGACTGAATTTGGTCGTCACCTGTCGCCGTCCGTGTCACCACGTCTGTATCGCTCTCCCACAAAGGGATAGAGACTAAAAGTGACGAGTGACGACCGTTTTTCTTTTTAACCCCTTTCTCTTATTCGGATAAGAATTGCTATTTTTGCAAATAAAAGAACAAAATTATGGGAGCAGGAAAATGGATTGGCGGTATCATCGGCTTCATGGCAGGCGGACCGCTCGGCGCATTGGCAGGATATGCACTCGGGTCGCTGATAGAGCTCGGTGGCAATACTGCAAGTTATACGACAGACTATGGCAACGGACAGACTGAGGAAGATGTCTTTGCCGGGCAACGGAACAGTTTTCTTTTTTCGATGCTGGTAATGGCCTCGTACATCATACGGGCAGACGGACGCATCATGCACAGTGAAATGGAATATGTCCGCAATTTCCTACGGACCAACTTCGGCGTTGCGGCAGTAGGCGAAGGCGAACGGATATTGCTCAACCTCTTCGAGCAACGCAAGCGAATGGACATGCAGAATCCTCTCGCATTCAGACAGACCATCCGTGATTGCGGCAGGCAGATAGCCGCCAACCTCACATACGAGGAACGCCTGCAACTGCTGGGATTCCTTGCCAACATAGCCCGGAGCGACAACAACATCTGCCGCGAAGAGATAGAAGCGCTGAAAGAAGTGGCAACCTATATGGGACTGTCCGAAAAAGAAGTGGAATCCATGCTCAACCTGGGCGGCAACTCCCTGGAAGCTGCCTACAAAGTTCTGGAAATTCTTCCTACAGCCACCGATGAGGAGGTGCGTGCCGCCTATCGCAAACTGGTACTGAAGCACCACCCCGACCGGGTAGCCACATTGGGAGAAGACATCAAACGCGCCGCCGAAGAGAAACTCCAGGACATCAACAATGCCAAAGAGATAATCTACAAAGCAAGAGGTATCAAATAGCCGCGAAAGACTGTCTCACCGAAAAAGGGCTTCAATCCCCCCAAGAATATTAATAGAATCCTATCCGATATGAAGAAAATTTTTGCTTATCTCACACTGGGTTTCACTACCCTCACCACTTATGCCGCAACTCCTCTCTGGATGCGCGACATACAGATTTCACCCGACGGCACGGAAATCGTTTTCTGTTACAAGGGAGACATCTATAAAGTTTCCGCAAAAGGCGGTACGGCCACACAGCTCACCACGCAGGAGTCTTACGAATCGTCTCCCGTATGGTCGCCGGACGGCAAACAGATAGCGTTTGCCAGCGACAGGCAAGGAAATTTCGACGTATTCGTAATGCCGTCCGATGGCGGTGCGGCACAACGCCTGACCACCAACTCGGCAGGAGAAATCCCTTCCGCATTCACGCCCGACGGCAAGTACATCCTTTTCTCCGCCGCCATACAGGACCCGGCCGGAAGTGCGCTCTTCCCCAGTCCTGCCATGACCGAGCTTTATAAAGTCCCCGCAACCGGCGGACGCACCGAACAGGTATTGGGCACTCCCGCCGAAGCCCTCTGCTTCGACAAAACGGGTGACATGTTTTTCTACCAAGACCAAAAAGGATTTGAAGACCAGTGGCGGAAGCACCACACCTCTTCCATTACACGCGACATATGGATGTACGACTGCCGTACAGAGAAGCACACCAACCTCACCCGCCACGCGGGCGAAGACCGCAACCCCGTCCTCTCGCCGGACGGACAGACCTTGTACTTCCTGAGCGAGCGCAACGGCGGTTCGTTCAATGTGTACTCCCTGCAGCCGGCACACCCCGAAGCGATAAAAGCGGTAAGCAGTTTCAAGACCCATCCCGTACGCTTCCTCTCCATAAGCGGCAACGGAACATTGTGCTATGGTTACGACGGCGAAATATATACCCAGCAGGATGGCGCCGCCCCGCAAAAAGTACAAATAGAGATTATCCGCGACGACCGGCCCGATACAGCCCGCCTGACCTTTACCAACGGAGCCACCTCGGCAACCGTTTCGCCGGACGGCAAGCAAGTGGCATTCATCGCCCGTGGCGAAGTGTTCGTCACTTCGGCAGACTATGCCACAACCAAACAGATAACCCACACCCCTGCCGGTGAAAGCGGCCTGTCTTTCGCACCCGACAACCGCACGCTGGCTTATGCCAGTGAGCGCAACGGCAACTGGCAGTTGTATCTTGCCAAAATAGTCCGCAAGGAAGACCCCAACTTCCCGAACGCCACCATTGTAGAAGAAGAGGCATTGTTGCCGTCAGCCACCGTTGAGCGTGCTTTCCCGCAATTCTCGCCCGACGGTAAAGAGCTGGCATTCATAGAAGACCGTACCCGCCTCATGGTGGTGAACCTTGATACGAAGAAAGTGCGCCAGATTACCGATGGCTCCACCTGGTACAGCACAGACGGCGGGTTCGACTATGCCTGGTCGCCGGACGGAAAATGGTTCACCCTCGAATTCATCGGCAACAGGCACGACCCGTATTCCGATATAGGTCTTGTCAGCGCACAGGGCAACAGCCCCATCATCAACCTGACCAACAGCGGGTACATGAGCGGTTCGCCCCGTTTTGCCCTCGACGGCAATGCCATTCTCTTCAAGACGGAGCGTTACGGCATGCGCGCTCATGCCTCATGGGGTTCGCAGGACGATGCCATGCTCGTTTTCCTCAATCAGGACGCCTACGACAAATACTGCCTGAGCAAGGAAGACTACGAACTGCGCAAGGAGCTGGAAGCCGAACAGAAAAAAGCGCAAAGCAAAGGCACTGCCAAAGGTAAGAAAGGCAGCAAGAAAGATGCAGGACAAGAAAAAGCCGCAGACGATGACAAGGCTCAGGTAAAGGACATCACCGTAGAACTGAAAAACATGGAAGACCGCATGGTACGCCTCACCCCGAATTCCTCGGACATGGGCAGCGTCATCATCTCCAAAGACGGTGAGACCCTTTATTACTTTGCCGCCTTTGAAGGCGGTTACGACCTTTGGAAAATGGATCTCCGCAAGAAAGATACCCGGCTGCTTCACAAAATGGATGCCGGCTGGGCTTCCATGGAAATGGACAAAGACGGCAAGAACCTTTTCCTGCTGGGCGGCAAAACCATGCAGAAGATGAATATGGCATCGGATGAGCTGAAGCCTGTCACTTACCGGGCACAAGCCAAAATGGATTTGGCGGCGGAACGCGAATATATGTTCAACCACGTGTACAAACAGCAGAAGAAGCGTTTCTACAACACCGACATGCACGGCGTAGACTGGGATGCCATGAGCGCCGCCTACCGCAAGTTTCTGCCTCATATAGACAATAACTACGACTTTGCCGAACTGTTGAGCGAATGGCTGGGCGAGCTGAACGTGTCGCACACCGGCGGCCGTTACTACGCTTCCGGACAAAGCGAACCGACTGCCAGCCTGGGACTGCTTTTCGACTGGAATTACCGGGACAAAGGGATGCGCATTGCCGAAGTCATAGAGAAAGGTCCGTTCGATAACGCCTCAACCAAAGCAAAGGCAGGCATCATCATTGAAAAGATTGACGGCACAGAGATTACCCCTGAAATGGATTACTACACATTATTAAATGATAAAGCCAAAAAGAAAACCCTCGTCTCACTCTACAACCCGCAAACCAAAGAACGCTGGGAAGAGGTGGTAATTCCGATAAGCGGCAGCGCGCTGAATACCCTGCTCTATACCCGCTGGGTGAAACAACGTGCGGCAGATGTGGACAGATGGTCCGGCGGACGGCTGGGATATGTTCATATCGAATCAATGGGCGATGACAGTTTCCGTTCCGTCTACTCGGACATTTTGGGTAAATACAACAACCGCGAGGGCATCGTCATCGACACCCGCTTCAATGGCGGCGGACGCCTGCACGAGGACATCGAAATTCTATTCAGCGGCCAGAAATACTTCACGCAAGTGGTTCGCGGCCGCGAAGCCTGCGACATGCCCAGCCGCCGCTGGAACAAGCCTTCCATTATGGTGACCTGCGAAGCCAACTATTCCAATGCACACGGCACACCGTGGGTGTACCGCCACCGGAATATCGGCAGACTGGTGGGTATGCCCGTTCCGGGAACCATGACAAGCGTATCCTGGGAGCGTCTGCAAGACCCGTCGCTCGTATTCGGCATCCCCGTGGTGGGTTACCGCCTGCCCGACGGCAGCTACCTGGAGAACAGCCAACTGGAACCGGACATCAAAGTGGCCAACTCGCCCGAAACCATCGTAAAGGGTGAAGATACCCAACTGAAAGTTGCCGTAGAAGAACTGCTGAAAGAGCTGGACAAATGATGATTTCTTTTAGGCACGGATTTCGCGGATTTCACGGAAAAAGAACAAAGAAAATCTGTATTTTCCGTGTAATCCGTGCCTAAAAAGAAACAAATAGCAAGCGAATGTTAGTTTTGACACACCCTCTTTTTTGTATAACAATATGTCGGGGCTTCCGGCAGCTCCTTTTCAATCGCCCATATCATTCAGATGTATCTCCAATGCCTTCACCGAGATATAAATCTCATACACCGAAATTGCCAGCGAGATAATCAGCAGCACCAATGCCAGGCCGAAGATATAGACCGATACCAGATGAAGCCGGATATAGATAAAGAACATGCTGACCACACACAGCAACAGGCTTGCTATGCCGGTTACCTGCATAGCCCGCGTCAGGTAAAGCCGTTGCCGCAGATTGGCAATCTGTGCGGCCGTCACCGACGAATGACTCTTCTGATGTTGCTCTTTCAAAGCACGTACAAGACCGGCATAGGACAGAAAACGGTTGGTATATGCCAACATTATCAAAGATATTGCCGAGAACAGCAAAGCGGGGGTAGTTAAATCAATTTCCATAAAACGTTTTTCTTCATTCTTTTAAAACCTGCAAAGGTAAGCAATAAAACCGAAAAGGAAAATAGCCTTCCCTATCTAACTTTTTTCCATTACCTTTGTTCCCAAGAAAAGACCTAATTCATCAAAGCCTATGTTCACAGACTTGCTCAATTCCTCTTATTTCGCCCTGTTCCTCATCGTAGCCCTCGGCTTCATGTTGGGAAGGATTAAAATCAAAGGATTGTCACTCGACGTATCCGCCGTTATTTTCATCGCCCTGCTATTCGGACATTTCGGCGTCATCATCCCCAAGGAGCTGGGTAACTTCGGACTCGTACTGTTCATCTTCACCATCGGCATACAGGCGGGACCCGGCTTCTTCGACTCCTTCCGGAGTAAAGGGAAGACCCTCATCATCATCACCCTGCTCATTATCTGCTCCGCCGCCCTTACGGCAACGGGACTGAAATATGCCTTCGACATCGACACGCCGAGCGTGGTGGGACTCATAGCCGGAGCGCTTACCAGTACGCCGGGACTTGCCGTTGCCATTGACAGCACCCACTCGCCGCTGGCATCCATTGCCTACGGTATCGCCTATCCGTTCGGAGTAATCGGCGTTATCCTGTTCGTGAAACTGCTGCCCCGCATCATGCACATCGACCTCGACCGGGAAGCCCGCCGCCTGGAGACAGAGCGCCGCGGACAGTTTCCCGAATTGCTCACCTGCATCTACCGTGTCACGAACCCCGTAGTTTTCGGACGCAGCCTGATGCAAATCAATGCCCGTGCCATAACCGGTGCTGTAATCTCCCGCCACAAGCACGGCGAGCAAATCTCCATCCCCACCGCACACACCGTACTCCGTGAAAACGACTACATACAGGCAGTGGGCAGTGACGAAGCCCTGAACCAGCTTGCCACCCTGGTGGGCGAACGCGAGGAAGGGGAACTCCCGCTCAGCCACACCCAAGAGATAGAATCCCTGCTGCTGACCAAAAAGGATATGATAAACAAGCAACTGGGCGACCTGAACCTGATGAAGAACTTCGGCTGTACCGTAACGCGTGTCCGCCGAAGCGGAATAGACCTTGCCCCCTCGCCCGACCTCGCGCTGAAATTCGGCGACAAGCTGACGGTGGTAGGCGAAAAGGAAGGACTGAAAGGACTGGCGCGCCTCTTGGGCAATAATGCCAAAAAACTGTCCGATACCGATTTCTTCCCGATTGCAATGGGTATTGTGCTCGGAGTGCTGTTCGGCAAACTGAATATATCCTTTCCCGGCGGTTTGTCGTTCTCACCGGGACTGACGGGCGGTATCCTGATAGTGGCCCTGTTCCTCAGCGCAATAGGCAAGACGGGGCCTGTCATCTGGTCGATGTCGGGCCCTGCCAACCAACTGCTGCGACAGTTGGGACTGCTGCTGTTCCTCGCCGAAGTAGGTACGTCGGCAGGAAAGAACCTGGTTGCCACCTTCCAGGAAAGCGGCTGGCTGCTGTTCGGAGTAGGTGCAGCCATTACCCTGGTTCCCATGCTGATAGCCGTAATTGTGGGCAGGATGGTGTTTAAAATCAGCATTCTCGACCTCTTGGGAACCATTACCGGCGGCATGACAAGTACCCCCGGTCTGGCGGCCGCCGATTCCATGACCGACAGTAATATTCCGAGCGTGGCATACGCAACGGTCTACCCCATTGCAATGGTATTCCTCATACTGTCCATTCAAATCATAGCTACAATGATTTAAGACAATGAAAGCACTGGATAAAGAAACAGCTATTGCCCGGATGAATACGTTCGGGCGCAACGGTACGCCCTTCCTGTTTGTTATCGACTACATGCAGGAACATTCGTACGTAGAACCTCTCGACGGGATAGATACGTCCGTATGCCTCTACCAGTTCAGAGGAACAGGCAATGCACCTGATGCCGGTGCCCGGTATGCCGGAACGATAGACTGGGAATTCACACCGCCCGCTCCCGCCGGCTATCGCCGTTCTTTCGATACCGTAAGGCGCAACCTGCTGGGCGGCAACAGCTACCTGACCAATCTGACATGCAAAGTGCCGCTCCGCACCAACCTGACGCTGAAAGATGTGTTCCTGCATTCACACGCCCTGTACAAGCTCTGGCTGAAAGACCGGTTCGTCTGCTTCTCGCCCGAAATCTTCGTCCGCATGGAAGAGGGCAGGATAAAATCCTTTCCGATGAAAGGCACGATTGACGCCACCCTGCCCCATGCCGAATCAATCCTGCTGGACGATGCCAAAGAAGCAGCCGAACATGCCACGATTGTAGACTTGATACGCAACGACCTCAGCATGGTTTCCGAACATGTCACCGTAGCGTCCTACCGCTACATAGACCGCCTGCAGACCAACAAAGGGCCTATCCTGCAGACAAGCTCCGAAATATGCGGCATGCTGCCCGGCGATTACACAAAGCGTCTCGGCGATATTCTGTTCAGCCTGCTGCCCGCCGGCTCCATTACCGGCGCTCCCAAACCGCGTACCATGCAAATCATTGCCGAAGCGGAAGGCTACGAACGGGGATTCTACACCGGAGTCATGGGCTGCTACGCCGACGGACGGCTGGACAGCGCCGTCATGATACGCTTCATCGAGCAGGAAGACGGACAGCTCTATTTCAAAGCCGGCGGCGGCATCACCGCCCAAAGCCGTTGGGAAAGCGAATACAACGAAGTAATACAGAAAATATATGTGCCGATTTATTGAAACCATACGGGTGGATTGCGGAGAAGTGCGCAATACGGCTTACCATGAACGGAGAATGAACGATACCCGTACGCACTTCTGGCCTGAAAGCCCCGCTCTGCAACTGGCCGGCTACCTGCCCGCCATTCCCGGAAGCGGCGTACACAAGTTGCGTATAGTGTACGGGCAAAACGGCATCGAGGAAGTGACCTGTACCCCTTATACCCTGCGCCCCGTCCGTTCACTGGCACTGATACAGGCCGACGACATCGACTACGCCTGCAAAAGCACCGACCGCAGTGCGCTCAACCGGTTGTTTGCCCGGCGCGGCGCGTATGATGATATTCTGATTGTACGCCGGCATCTGCTCACCGACACCAGCATCGCCAACATCGCCCTCTTTGACGGCAGCCATTGGCATACTCCGCAACATCCTCTGCTGAAAGGGACCAAACGCGCCGAACTGCTGGACAAAGGTATTCTTACGGAAAAGGACATACGCATGGAAGAACTTCCGGCTTATTCCACCGTCCGCCTGTTCAATGCAATGATAGACTGGGGCGAAGTGGAACTGCCCGCCGATTGCCTGCATCCGGTATTCTGAAAAGCACGAATGTGGAGCCAACAGTTTCCATTTCCCAAAGATTTGTCTTACTTTTGCAAGCGGAGTATAAAGTCATCCGCTACCGTAACTTAACAAATACAACTATGCGTTATACCGTTTCCGCTCCCGATGTACCGATGCATGCCGCTATCCGGCTGCCGGCATCCAAAAGTATCAGTAACCGTGCGCTTATCCTGCACGCCCTTGCCCATGGCAGGCAGGCACTCTGCAATCTGAGCGATTGCGACGATACCCGCGTCATGGTGCGTGCGCTGCAAGGCAACCCCGAACATATAGACATCATGGCGGCAGGGACGGCCATGCGTTTTCTCACCGCCTACCTCAGCGTAACGCCCGGTGTCCGTATCATTACCGGAACGCAACGTATGCAGCAGCGGCCCATCCGTATTCTGACAGACGCCCTGCGCCAGCTCGGTGCAAACATCGAGTATGCAGGCAATGAGGGCTTCCCGCCTCTGCGCATCACCGGTTCGGAATTGCAAGGCTGTGAAATATCACTTGCCGGAAACGTGAGTTCACAATATATATCCGCCTTGCTGATGATAGGAGCTGTTCTTCCCAAAGGGTTGCACCTGCATCTTACGGGCTGTATCATTTCCCGTCCCTACATCGACCTCACCCTCAAGCTCATACGGGACTTCGGCGGACATGCCGAATGGAGTTCCGAAAACAGTATCACTGTATATCCCGGCGGTTACCGGGATGTTCCGTTCACTGTAGAGAGCGACTGGAGCGCGGCATCCTACTGGTATCAGATATTGGCGCTGAGGGGGAATGAAGAACGGAAAACGGGGAGTGGAGAGTCACTGAAAGGGAATGAAGAGGAAACGGTAGAGTTGCTCGGACTGTTCCCCCACAGTTATCAGGGTGACAGCCGCGGTGCGGAGATTTTCTCCCGCCTGGGCGTACACACCGAATACACGGACAAGGGGGTGCGGCTCACGCTCGCAGGGACGCCCGTTGACCGTCTCGAAGAAGATATGGTAGATATTCCCGACCTTGCGCAGACCTTTGTCGTCACTTGCTGCCTGATGAATATCCCTTTCCGCTTCACCGGTCTGCAAAGCCTCAAAATCAAGGAGACCGACCGCATCACCGCCCTTATCGCCGAACTGCGCAAATTAGGCTATGCGGTACGTTCCGAGCAGGACAGTATCCTGCTGTGGGAGGGTGAACGCTGCCCTGCCGAAAGCGCTCCCGTTATCGCCACCTACGAAGATCACCGCATGGCAATGGCATTTGCCCCCGCCTGCATCGCACTGCCGCAGATAAGGATTAACGAGCCCCAGGTAGTATCCAAATCCTATCCGGGCTATTGGGAAGATTTGAAGCAAGCAGGCTTTACCATCTGTCACTAACATCGCCCGACGCTCCGCTGCGGACAGCCTGATTGCATGACAGCCGAAAAGCATTCCGGCACACTTTCTTTTTGCCTGTTCAAAAGCGGGCAGATACGAAAACAATGTGTATCTTTGTCCGTTCTATTGTATAAGGACACTTTTTTTCAAGGAAAGAGAACGTATGTGGATACTGATTATTAGCCTGATTGCCCTTGCCGTCGTAGCTGCCATAGCCGGAACCGTACGCAACCGCAGACTCCAGAAGAAAATTGACAATGGCGAACTGGACGCTATGCCCGAAGTGCAGGAAGTGGATGCGGAATGTTGCGGACAGCACGAGGTATGCGAAAAAGAGAGCCTGCTCGCCGCCGTCAGCAAGAAGATAGAATACTATGACGACGAGGAGCTGGACAAATACATCGGAACCGCTCCCGACGAGTATACGCCCGAACAGGAAGATGAGTTCCGTGACGTGTTCTACACCATGCAGTCGGAAGACGTGGCAGGGTGGGTGCGCAGTCTGCAACTGCGCGGCATTGCACTGCCCGACAATATAAAAGACGAAGTATTCCTGATTGTAGGAGAAAGAAGAAATAATCACTAACCCCCGCCGCATGGAACTTTTACAATATACATTCTTTCAACATGCCCTTATCGGCAGTCTGCTGGCAAGCATTGTCTGCGGAATTATCGGTACGTACATCGTCACCCGGAGGCTGGTTTTTATCAGCGGCGGACTGACGCATGCCTCTTTCGGCGGTATAGGCCTGGGACTGTATGCGGGGATTTCACCGATTCTGTCGGCAGCGGTCTTTTCCGTACTGTCGGCATTCGGCGTGGAATGGCTCAGCAGACGGAAAGACATGCGCGAGGACTCTGCCATTGCGGTATTCTGGACACTGGGAATGGCATTGGGCATCATATTCACATTCCTGTCTCCCGGATTTGCACCCGACCTCTCCGCCTACCTGTTCGGGAATATCCTGACTATTACATTTGGCGACATCGCCCTGCTGGGCGGACTGGCAGCACTGCTCATCCTGTTCTTCTCGTTTTTCCTGCATCCGATAATCTATGTGGCATTCGACCGCGAATTCGCCCGTTCGCAAGGAATACCCGTACAGACCTTTGAGTATGTACTGATGATGTTCATTGCACTGACTATCGTAGCCTGCCTGCGTATGGTGGGTATCGTGCTGGTCATCTCATTGCTGACAATCCCGCAGATGACTGCCAATCTCTTTTCGCATAGGTTTCACCGCATCATCTGGCTGTCTGTGGGCATCGGTTACCTCAGTTGCCTGGGCGGGCTGCTCATTTCATACTATCTCAATGTTCCTTCGGGAGCAGCCATCATCTTCTTCTCCATTATTATTTATGCAATCTGTAAAGGGGGAAAAAGTTTTTGGTTA
>OHJP01001230.1_pt1 | contig 11116 bp, 5 predicted proteins | sample 1568591 | NCBI WGS metagenome assembly OHJP01 (sample SAMEA3879567, study PRJEB24766) | human gut metagenome | biome: human-associated habitat; feature: feces | place: USA | collected 1985/1987
TATTTTGAAGGTAAGTGAAGGACGGTGGCAGATAGAAGAATGTTTCAGGATCATGAAAACTGACTTTTCCGCAAGGCCTGTATATCTGCAGGACGAAAACCGGATCCAGGCACATTTTTTAATCTGTTTTCTTGCTTTGACTATTTATCGTTTTCTCGAAAAAAAGATGGATTTGAAATATACTTGCGAAGAACTTCTGGAAACTTTAAAGGCAATAAATTTTGCCGAAATACAAGAACAGGGTTATATTCCTCTATATAAGCGTGAAGCCATTACAGATGATCTTCATGAAGCCTGCGGCTTCCGAACTGATTATCAATTCATAACCAAAAGCAAAATGAGAACGATCCAGAAAAAAAGCAAAAGAAAAGAATAAATTACTATATTTCATGACAACGACGAAAATCGCTGTGCCCCAGTAAACACAAGGGATACAGCGATTTTTTATCTCAGCAACTGTCAAAGATGGGATTATAATAGCCTGGAAAAGCAAAGTCAATAGAGGAGCGTAATGGAATAGTTGTATTGACAATAGATATCTGTATGTAGTATAATCAGACGCAGATAAAAGAAAATTCTTCGGGGTTGTGGTGATCAGTATCAGCTGAGATTCCTGGGAGTTTGACAGTTGGATATCAGAAAAAAGTACCTGCAGGTCGCATAAAACCTGCTTTTTTTGTGTCAAATTTTTGGTTTTTATCTATTGTATTTTATTGCAATGTGTTGTAAAATATAATAAAGGAGGGATTCTGCATGCGAGTTACTACATCGAAATCTAAAAACGCTGAATCATTTTATATTTCGAAAGGCTATGTGAATGACAAAGGTGTAAGTACTTCCGTTATCATTAGAAAATTAGGTACATTAAAAGATCTCCTTCCGGAGCACGGACCAACACGTGATGATGTAATGGTCTGGGCAAAAGAACAGGCGCGGATAGAAACTTTAAAATATAAACGGGAAAAAGAAGAAAAACAGATAAAGCTTACTTTTCATGCAGACAGGCCGCTGGACTATGACAAGCAGGTATTCTACCGCGGTGGTTATCTGTTTCTCCAATCAATCTATTATCAGTTACAGATAAACAAGATCTGCCGGAAGCTAAAACAGAAACATAAATTTAAATATGATATCAACGCTATCCTTTCCGACATGATCTATGCAAGGATCCTGGAACCCCGCAGTAAACGGTCTTCCTACAAGGCAGCATCCGAATTTTTAGAAAAACCATCCTATAAACTTCACGATGTATACAGAGCATTGGATGTCCTTGGAGCAGAATGCGATCTCATTCAGGCAGAACTTTACAAAAACAGCCATTTCCTTGGGGCAAGAAATGATAAGGTCCTTTATTATGATTGTTCAAACTACTACTTTGAAATCGAGCAGGAAGATGGAAACAAAAAGTATGGAAAAAGCAAAGAACACAGACCAAATCCGATCATTCAAATGGGTCTGTTTATGGATGGCGACGGCATCCCCCTTGCTTTTTCTACCTTTGCAGGAAATGCAAACGAACAGACATCCCTCAAACCATTGGAAAAAAAGATACTTGGAGAGTTTGGATGCCAGAAATTCATTTACTGCAGTGATGCAGGCCTGGGATCCGAATCTATCCGTGAATACAACCATATGGGGGAACGTGCTTATATCGTAACCCAGTCCATTAAAAAACTAAAAAAAGAAGAAAAAGAATGGGATTTAAGCCCGCAGGGATTCAAAAGGGTATCTGATGACAAACCTGTTGATATCTCAAAACTGCCCGAAGACGACAAAGGACTTTATTACAAAGACGAACCATATACCACTAAAAAGTTACAGCAGCGTTTGATCATTACTTATTCCCCTAAATATGCCCTTTACCAGAAATCCATCCGTAGCAAACAGATAGAACGTGCACAAGCGGTGCTGGATTCCGGGAACACAAAAAAGAACCGCAGGAACCCAAACAATCCAGCCAGATTTATTGGAACAACAGCAGTTACAAAAGAAGGTGAGACTGCCGATATCCAGCATTATCTTGATGAACATAAGATTTCTGAAGAAAGCCAGTATGATGGACTTTATGCAGTATGCACGGACCTGTTAGACGATGAAGTCAGCGATATTTTAAAAGTAAGTGAAGGAAGATGGCAGATCGAAGAATGTTTCCGGATCATGAAAACAGACTTTTCCGCAAGACCTGTTTATCTGCGGGATGAAAACCGGATCAAAGCACATTTTCTGATCTGTTTTCTGGCATTAATGATCTATCGTTTCCTTGAGAGAAAATTGAACTATAAATATACTTGTGAGGAATTATTAGATACATTAAAAGCAATGAATTTTGCAGAGATTCAGGAACAAGGATTTATAGCTTTATACAAACGGGAAGCCATTACTGATGATCTTCATGAAGCCTGCGGCTTTCGAACGGACTATCAATTTATAACGAAAAGCAGAATGAAAACAATCCAGAAAAAAAGTAAAAGAAAAGAATAAATTACCATACTTTGTGACAATGAGAAAAATCGCCACAGCTCAGTAAATACAAGGGTTGCAGCGATTTTTTCTTTTATAAACTGTCAAAGACGGGAGCAGGAAACAGTAATGTCAATGCTTCGTGGACTTCGAAAGTAGAAGAACAGTTCGAGTATATGTATCGGCTGTTCTTTTTTTATTTTTGTCGTTAAAACGGTAATGTTTTCTTGTGTATACTAGTACTACATCCATCTAGTTTTTAAAGTGTTGTTGGATATAGCTTTGCCAGTTTAATTCTGGCATCAGCTGTCGTGAACTGCCAGTTTATTTTTACACATTTTGCATTTCGATTCACTGTCCAGCTACGAACCTGTTTTTCAAAACTTTCGAGATCTGGAAATGGTTTTGCAAGTGCCTGGCGGCTCATAACCCCTATTTCTATTTCTGCCATATCCAACCAGCTTCCATGTTTTGGCGTGTAATGCCATTCAAAACGTTTGGTTAAACGGTTGGCTTCTTGTGCTGAAAATGCCTTGTACAAAGAAGATGGCGCATGGATATTTAAGTTATCGGTGACCAATATGATTTTTTCCGCTTTTGGATATAATTCATCTGCCGTATAGCGAAGAATTTCAGCAAAATCAATTGCTGTCCGGGTTTGTTTTACAACAGTTTCCCGTTTTCCTGCCAACGGCTCAGATATCATAAAGATATCTGCAACTCCATTCCGGACATAAACAGAATCCAATTTTTCTGGTTCCCCTGGCTTACAGGGAACCCGTTTTTCTATGATTAGCTGTTTATTCGTTTCATCAATACAAACTACCGGTCTGGACGGATCATATGATCTTTGATATACATCCAGAACATCCTCCATTTTTGCTACGAATTCTGCATCAGCCTGGGGGATGCACCACTCTTTTACAAGCCACGGTTTAATTTCGTTTTTTTCATAACGTTACAGACCGTACTATCGGTGATGTAATCAACAACTTCCAGCCGTATCAGCTCCTCCGCGATAGCCTGCATGGTCCAACGGGAAGCCCCTTCCGGAGGTGTCGAACAGGCAATTGCACAAATCCTTGCTTCTACATCACCTGTAACTTTTCGGTGTCGGTTTTTTTGCTCTTTTCTTCCAAGGGCAGATTCCATACCTTCTGTTACAAAACGCTGGGCAATTCCAGCTATTGTACTATGGGAAGCACCATATGCTTCTTTGATACGGTCATACGTCCAGGAACTATTTTCAGGCTTTTGATCCAGCTTTAGTAAGATTTGAGCATGCTTTATACGATAGCCCTTTCCACCCTTTTGGATGAGAGATTTGAGTTCCTGTATTTCTGTATCAGTAAGTGTAACATGATAACGTGGCATTGCGTATCCTCCAGAACTGTTTTTTGAATGGAGTATAGCAAAAAAGCAAGTAACTGTAAACTATTATTACTAGATGGATACTATACTAGAGCATTAAAGTATAATGAAATCAGTTTTTTTGCATAAGTATTAAAGCTATAATAAGGAAATCGGCAAACCAGATGAAAGTCTGGGACGCAAAGCTACAGGGCCTGTAAAATGGCAGCCAGTTGCATGAAATGAGGTGCACTGTCTGTTTGGCAGTGCTTTTTTATGGTAGAGCACTTGAATAAGTAATACAGAAGCTGTTTGGAAAAATATTGTGAAAAATAGCGGGGAGGTTATTGATAATTAATGAATGTAAAATTAAAATCTGGAAGTAAGCAAGCAGGCAATTGTAGCCTAGAGGATGGGAGAAAGATGAAGAAGTGCAAATTAGTACAGAATATAATGAATTTCAAATTTTGTTACATTATATTTTGCACAATTACATGTTTTATTGTTTTATCCGTTCCTACATTTGCCAAAGAAAACTCTGACAATGTTATCCGGGTAGGATCTTTTGAAGAAACTTATAATACCGTCAATGAAAAGGGGGAAAGAAGAGGATATGGTTATGAGTATCTTCAAGATATTGCAGGTTATGCAGGATGGATATATAAATACATAACAAGTGATTGGAAAAACTGCTTTACACAGTTGGAAAATGGAGAGATTGATATTCTTGGTGACATTTCCTATACAGACGAACGTGCTGAAAATATGCTTTTTTCCGATATGCCTATGGGGGAAGAGAAATACTACATCTATACGGATGCATCCAATATGGATCTTACAGCAGGAAATCTGGATTCTTTTGAGGGAAAAAATATTGGTGTGTCTAAAGATAATATAGTGGAGGATGTGCTTAATGAATGGGAATCAAAATATGGTCTGCATACGCGGCATGTCAATGCTTCTAATACCGCAGAAATTATGGACAAACTGTCGAAACATGAAATTGACTGCTTCGTTTCAGTAGAAGAATCCCGTTGGGAAGAATCTGATATTTCGCCTGTTACAAGTATTGGAGAGACAGAAATCTATTTTGCCATAAATCCCAAACGTCCGGATATCAAAGAAGCACTGGATAGTGCTATGCGCAGAATCAAGGATGACAATCCATTTTACACTGATGATCTCTACAGGCGTTATCTTTCTGCACAGAGCAGCTCGTTTCTTTCAAAAGAAGAAAGTGAGTGGATCGGGCAGCATGGAGCAATCCGGATAGGGTATCTGAATCAGGATGGAGGTATCAGCAGTGTAGATCCATCAACAGGTAAACTGACAGGTGTTATTACAGATTATGTGGATCTTGCAGAAAATTGTCTGCAAGGTCAGACTCTGGAATTTGAATTAAATGGATATGATACAAGAAGTGAACTGCTTCAGGCATTGCAGGATGGAAAAATAGACCTGATTTTTCATGCAACCCAGAATCCATACTTTGCAGAAACAAATGGATTTGCTTTGTCGGATACGCTATTGACTCTCAATATGGCAGCAATTACGGCAAAGGATTCTTTTGATGAAAATAAAGAGAATATAGTTGCCGTTGAAAAAGATAATTTTGCATTGAAAGCATATCTTTCATACAATTATCCGCAATGGGAGGTTGTGGAATAGAGACATCAGATGCAGCAGTAAAAGCAATGCAGAAAGGGGAGGCAGATTGTATTGTAAGCAATTCAGGTACTGTTTCAGACTATTTGAAAAATAATAAGCTTCATAGTGTTTTCCTGACAAAAGAAGCTGATGTTTCATTTGCTGTTCAGCAGGGAGAACCGGTTCTTTTGTCCATTCTGAATAAAACACTGACATCTATGCCTACAACTCAATTTTCAGGTGCAGTAGTTTCGTATAATGCTTCTTTACGAAAAGTTACAGCGAAGGATTTTATTCAAGATAATTTACTGATGTTTTCACTCATAGTTGGAATCTTTATTTTTGTTGTCCTGTGTATAATTCTTGATTCTTTGAAAAAATCAAAACGTGCGGAAGAAAAATCCAAGAAGTCTGCTGAGCAGGCATTGAAGCTGAATCAGGAGCTTGAAGAAAAACAGCAGGAATTACATAATGCACTTGTAGAAGCACAGAGTGCCAATAAGGCTAAGAGCTCCTTTTTAAATAATATGTCTCATGATATCCGCACGCCGATGAATGCGATTATTGGATTTACTGCACTTGCAACAACACATATTGGCAGTACAGAGCTTGTTTTGGATTATCTGAAAAAAATTCAAACATCCAGTCAACATCTGCTTAGTCTGATCAATGATGTGCTGGATATGAGCAGAATTGAGAGTGGCTCTGTCAGGATTGAATATACAACGGTACATTTGCCAGATATTCTGCATGATTTAAGAACAATCATTCAGGGATCTGTTTATTCTAAGCAGCAGGATCTTTATATTGATACACAGGATGTATTTCATGAAGATATTATTATCGACAAGCTGCGTTTGACGCAGGTACTTCTGAATATTATCAGTAATGCTGTGAAGTTCACACCAGTCGGCGGGATGATTAACATTCGCGTTTCGGAGAAACCGTGCAGAAGAGAGGGATATACAACAGTAATCTTTAGTGTGAAAGATAACGGAATTGGAATGTCACCGGAGTTTTGTAAGCAAGTGTTTGACTCATTTTCAAGAGAACATACTGTTACGGAGAATGGAATCGGAGGAACCGGTCTTGGGATGGCGATTACCAAAAATATCGTGGATATGATGGGAGGTACGATTCAGGTTGAAAGTGAAGTTGGAAAAGGAACAGAGTTTACAGTTATACTTGAATGCGAAACATCAGGAGTAACGGTAAAAAGGGAACCTATTCCGGAACTGAAAGGTGCCAGAGCACTTGTGGTGGACGATGATGCGGAAACATGCATGAGTGTAAGCAAGATGCTGCGTGAGATCGAGATGACAGCAGATTGGACTACTTCCGGAAAAGAGGCAGTACTTCGTGCGAGAGAAGCTTATGAACAGAATCAGGAATTTAAAGTTTATATCATTGACTGGTTGATGCCGGATATGAATGGAATCGAAACTGTCCGAAGAATCCGCATGGTAGTCGGACCGGAGAGTCCGATTATTATTTTGACTGCTTATGACTGGTCAGATGTTGAACAAGAGGCAAGGGAAGCGGGAGTTACTGCGTTCGTATCAAAACCACTGTTTCTTTCCGAATTGCGGGAAGTGCTGATGAGTCCGGAACAAAGAAAACTCATTCAGAATGAGAATCAGAAGATTCAGGCAGCGAGTCAGACAAGCTATGCAGGGAAGAAAGTTCTTCTTGTAGAGGATAATGAACTGAATCGTGAAATCGCAACAGCAATCATGGAGGAAATTGGTCTGGATGTGGATGTTGCTGAGGATGGTACGGATGCTGTGAATATCATGTCATCTGAAAGAGGCAACAACTATGATCTGATCTTCATGGATATTCAGATGCCAAAGATGGATGGATATACTGCAACTAGGGAGATACGTACATTGAATAATTCCAAATGTGCGAATATACCGATTATCGCGATGACGGCAAATGCTTTTGAGGAGGATCGTAAAAAGGCGATCAAAGCAGGTATGAATGGTCATATTGCAAAACCAATCAGTTCGGATGTAATTCTGGAGAATCTGGATCAGATTTTTGGAAGATAAAATGAGAGGAAGAAAGTATGGAAATCAAAAAAATAAGAAGGGTATGTCTCGTTCTGCTCTGTATAGCAGTAACTGGGATTGTGGGATGTGGGAAAAAAGATGTGAATTCAAAGAAACATGAACCTATTACCTTCATGGCCCCTTATATGGATGTTGATAGCTTTATAAAAGAAGTGCATAAAACATATCCAGAGGTTAATCTTAAAGTAGTCCCATACAGTGGGGCAAATACAACGGTATACCTAAATACAATCATGGAGGAAAATGATCTGCCGGATATCTGTACGCTTACGCTCTATGACCCGGAACAGCAGGACCTCAGTGACAAGATGCTTGATCTTTCAGGATATGCTTTTACGGATAATTATGTAGAGTCTCGTCTCAAAGAGGTATCAGATGACGGGGCAATCTATATGCTTCCGTCTGCGTATAACTGTTTCGGTATTACTTATAACAAAACATTGTTAAAGAAACATGGATGGACACTTCCGCAGTCTTTTGGGGAACTTAAACAGCTTGCAAAAGAGGCAGAGAAAGCAGGGGTTCAGTTATGCCTGCCCCAGATTCAGTATCCGGGATATGGTTTTCAGTATTTATGCAATATTGCAGACACAGGATTTTTAAGTTCTCTAGATGGAAGACAGTGGCAGAAGGATTATTTGTCAGGAAAAGCAAATGTCAGTACGACAAAGGGCATGATGGACAGCATGGAATATATCGAGAAATGGAAAGATCTTGGTATGCTCGACGGCAGTAACAGTGATCCAATTGATGATGCAGTAACAAGAGAGGATTTTATCAAGGGAAATACTCTGTTCATGCTTGGCTCACAAAATAGTATTACAGACTCAGATGCGACTACAGATGAATTCGGGCTGATGCCGTATCTTTCAGAAGATGGAAGTAAAAATGTCTACATATTATCGGTGGGTCGTTATTATGGACTGAATAAACAGCTTGAGAACGATTCACAGAAGCTTGAAGATGCGTTAAAGGTGATGGAAGTGTTGTCTACGGTGGAAGGAACCTCTTCTCTTTATCCAGAGGCATCACTAAAAGCAAGCCTTCTGCCATTTAAGGATGCAAAAGCAGACGATACCTATTATGGTGATATTGCAGAGGCGATCAATGCAGGAAATACAGCACCGCTTATTTACACAGGCTGGGAAAATACACTGGTTACTACAGGAACAAAGATGCTGGAATATATGCAGAACAAAGCAACAATAAAAGATGTAGTAAAGCAGCTTGAAGATGACCAGGAAAGTGTGGTAAATAATAAACCGGAAGTTATTACTACGACAACGGAAGATATTTCGCAGAAAAACTGTGCGAAATTGGTAGGCAGATGCTTTGCACAGGCAACGAACAGTGATCTGGCGCTTGTGTCTCTCGGAACATGGATCAGTGGAAATGGATTGGACCAGAATAATGACGGTGTCAGTGGAAAATTGTATACAAAAGATATTACTATTGATGATCTCAGTACTATTATTCCTACAGGCTGGTCGCGGACAATCCAGACGGTCAGATTAACAGGAAAACAGATTCAAGATTTATATAAAGAGGGATACGATGCAGTTGGCACAGGAAATAATTACTCTTATATATTAGTAAGTCCGATAAAACTGGAAGAAGATAAGACCTATCAGGTTGCTATTTCCGGAATCAGTGATAAACTAAAATCAGAAATGGAAGTAACAGACAGTGGTATTGTAGGTATAGATGCCGCAAAAGAGTTTTTTGGAAAGTTTAAGACTTTAAGTGAAGCGGACGCTGAATGGAAATGATTGGAGGAAAAGAATGCAGAAGGAAAACGATTACCGGAACTTAATATTGGGTTGTTGTATGACTGGTATAGTGATGCTTCTGGCATTCTTTTTCTTGTATCAAACTTATATTCAGAATATTATCTATGAGGAACGATTGAATCAGATGGAAGAGGTTACTCATCAGATGTTTCAAAATCTGGAGGATGTGATCGATTCCCACTGGAACCGGGTAATGGAAGAATGTAATTATCTGCGAGAAGCAAATGTACAGACGATAGATGAACTCTGTAAATATATGAAAAAGAAGTATGAATTATCAGCATATGAAGAGCAGAAGATTACATTGATGGCAGTGGATTCAGAAGGCAGATATTATACAGAACGTGGAAACAGAGGACTTTTTCGTGATCTCGATTATTTTGAAGATAATCCTAAGCAGATTAGTTTCGTTTTTGATTCTATGACAGATAATCAGTCAGAGATGGTGTTTCTAAAACGTCTGTCAAAACCGATACAGCTTCAAAATGGAAAAAAGAAAACGACGATTCGTTATTTTGGAATTGCTCAGAACATGGAACAGTTAAATCCTTATTTTAACTGCGATGCATATGACAGGAATAATAGTGTATATGTTTTAGATGATAATGGATTTAAACTGTTCAACAGTAATAAAGTAGAACTGATTAAGGGGCATAATGTATTTTCTGTTTTGCAAAAGATGAAATATCTCCATAATTCTTCTTTTGAAAAAACAAAGACGGAACTGGAAGAAAAAGGCTGTAGTTATTCTAATGCAGTACTGGATGGAACAGAATATTTTTATGCACTAAAAAGAATGGAAAATGCCGAATGGACACTGATTTTTCTTGTTCCGGCAGAGTATGTTGCTACGAATACATTAGAACTTGTCAATTTTATCATGCTATTTATCGTTATATTTACGGTTATCGTAGCTGTCTGTGTTATACTGGGAATTTCTTTTGTTATGCGTAGAAATCAGCAGGAAGCAATCCTTGTGGAACGAGAAAATAATATCAAACTGGAAAATGTAAATACAGAACTGAGGAAGGCGAACCTGGCGGCAGAAGAGGCTTTTCAGGTGGCACAGGAAGCGAACAGATCAAAGAGCAGTTTCCTTGCGAATATGTCACATGATATTCGTACACCAATGAATGCGATTATTGGTATTACTTCATTGCTAAGACATGATGCGGGTGATAAGGCAAAGGTAATAGAGTATGCAGATAAAATAGATACATCATCACAGCATCTGTTGGGAATCATTAATGATGTTTTGGATATGAGCAAGATTGAGGCAGGAAAAACTATTTTTAAGTACACTGATTTTTCTATTTTGGATTTTATGGAGGAACTTAATACAATATTTCATTCACAGATAGATGAAAAAAATCAGACGCTTACGTTTATGAAAGAAAACATCCGGCACGAGTGGGTGAATAGTGATCAGGTTCATCTAATGCAGATTTTCAGTAACCTGCTTTCCAATGCAGTAAAGTATACACAGGAGGGTGGAGCAATTCAGTTTTTAGTAGAAGAATGTGAGACCAATTCTTTTGTCTATGCAAAGTACCGCTTTTTAGTCAGTGATAATGGTATAGGAATGTCGGCTGATTTCAAAGACAAGATTTTTGATGCATTTACCCGCGCGGAAAACTCTCTTACAAATAAGATACAGGGAACCGGTCTTGGCATGGCTATCACCAGAAATCTGGTTGAAGCGATGGGAGGTACCATTGATGTGGAGAGTGAGCCGGGACAGGGAAGCTGTTTTGAAGTGCTTATGGATTTGAAAATCGCAGAAGAAAGGTCTGT
>OHJP01001231.1_pt1 | contig 11113 bp, 5 predicted proteins | sample 1568591 | NCBI WGS metagenome assembly OHJP01 (sample SAMEA3879567, study PRJEB24766) | human gut metagenome | biome: human-associated habitat; feature: feces | place: USA | collected 1985/1987
ATATCTGCTGTGCATTCTCTGACAAAAAATGCGCAGCAGGTTATGAGTTGAAAAAAGAATGGCTAACAAAGGAATTTGCAAATGGTTATGTTTTCAGACGGCTTGACGCACGAGCCAAAGTCTTTATAGAATACGTTCCTGCTGAGTATGCATGGCTTCCGGTTACTGCTCCCAATTATTTAATGGTGAATTGTTTTTGGGTTTCAGGCCAGTATAAAGGGCAAGGGCATGGATATAATTTGCTTCAGTTTGTGATTGAAGATGCAAAAAAGCAACAGAAGGATGGATTGGTTACTGTTGTAGGTACAAAAAAGAATCATTTTATGAGTGATACGAAATGGTTACTGCAACATGGCTTTGAGGAAGTAGAAAAACTTCCAAATGGATTTTCATTGTTAGTAATGAATTTTCATGAGAATAGTGCAGTTCCGTATTTTAATGATTGCGTTAAAAGTGGAGAATGTCCCGACAAACAGGGAATGGTGGCTTATTATTCCAATCGTTGCCCATATACGGATTATTATGTAGATGGTATGTTGCGTGTTCTTGCTCAAGAAAAAAATATTCCCTTAAAAGTGATTAAATTAGAAACAAGAGAGCAAGCACAAAACTCTCCTACACCAGCTACTATCTTTTCTCTTTTTTGTAATGGGAAATTTGTAACAACGGATTTAAGTGTATGTACAGAAACTAAATTTGTTAAGCTGATAAATTTGTAAATGAAAGAGTTTATTGGTGGTATTTTAGTACAAATAGAGGTTTGAATTGAATAGAGCCAACATATCCCGATTTCAGCTTGCCATATTATCTGTCCGTACGTCGTGTCGGTCGCAGTGAGCACTACAATTCTTTTTCAAATCAAAAGTTGTTCGGTCGCTTGTTTCCATGTGTATTTTTCTTGTGACAAGTCGCGGAAAATACACATGGAAAGCGTAGCGTTAGCGCCTGTGACAAAAAGGTTTTGATTTACCTTTGATTATAGGGAATCTGCTGTAACCATTCTGTTTTTGAGAAGAATATTAATTTCAGACTTACGTTATATTAAAAAAAATCTCAAAAAGAGATTAAAAGCACCTCAAGCTATTTTATTCGACTTGATTTCTACCATGCTTTTACCCGAACATTTTATCTGCAAAACAGTCTCTCCATAACCATAAGATGTTTTAACTCTCAGTTTAATTGAGCACCTCTGAATAGGTTTAAATGGGAATATCTTTTAAGTATACGTTTATGAGTAAACTAGTTAATATTCCCAGCTTCAGGAAATCCTGGCTTACCAATACCCCGTTTCATTAAGGTTTTCAATTCTGATAGATATTGAAGGTATATATACCTGGGATTAGTACAATGTTTTTTGCATAAGGAAGCTGCCATTCCTACTACTTCTCCCATCATACCGCCAGTTCTCATTACTCGTACCGTTCCTAATGCAATATGAGTTACGCTTATATTTCGACCTGCCATAAATAAGTTTTCAATATTTCGGGAATATAGGCAGCGGTATGGAACCGCATATGGTTTTATGTCTTGTACATCGCAATAGGAAAGAAACGGTGCTTCTTTTATTCCGGGTATCGGTTTGGGATAATGGAGATCTATTCCCCAAGTCGTGGTAAATGTTGCATCTTCATACTGGATATTATTTAAGATGTCTTGTTCTCGTAAGACAAGGTCGCCCATCAAACGTCGTGATTCCCTTTTGCCTCCTATGTAGGCTACCCATGTCAATTCTTTTCTTGCAAATTGCTCTTTCATTTTACTCTTGTTTTTCAGAAAATCCCAATTACCATAGATTGCGCGGAGGGCATAATCCCGGATAGATTCAATTTCTGTTATCTGATTATCATTTAGACCAACTTCCCAATCCCAATCTCCGCGAGTAATGGGAATGCAGGTTGTATCATTAAATTGAATAGCCCAAGGACAATTTGGAAAGACAGAAATGTCTTGTGTATCTTCTGCATACCATTGCACCGAAGTTCCCATTACCAACTGGTCGGCTATTAGAGGGGCTCTGAGTTCACCTGTTTCGGCTTTACTTTCTCTTCCCATACGATAGTCTGCTCCGGCTAGAAAACCGATTTCTCCATCTCCGGTACAATCTGAAAACAATTGTCCTTTAAATATGTACTCTTTTCCAGATTCAATATTTTTCCCGATGATTGCGATGATTTTATTCCCTTTTATTTGAACATCAATCGCTTGTGTATTTAGAAACAGATTCAAGTTTTTTTCATTTTGCAATAACTCAAGTTTTTTATTATCTTCATAAATAAAAGAAGGTCCTGCATTATGTATTTTTCTTGCTGGTTCTTGTCGTAAAATTTTCATTATTTGTTTACTTCTAAGAGATGAAGTATCTTGTTGGGCTTCCCAATCATTCCAATATCCGACAGGACCTAGTTCATCTACGAGATTCCCTAATTGGGGATAAGGTTGTTGGGTTATTAACCCTGAAAGCCCGACTCGAACTTCCGAACTGTTATTTCCACCCAAAACCGGACGATTTTGAATCAAAGCCACCTTGCATCCAAGGCGGGCAGCACTGATGGCAGCGCAACAACCTGCTATTCCGCCACCGACAACAACCAAGTCGTATTCTCCTCCATCCTCTGGAATTATAGGCTCTTCCGACATATTACGGCGAAAATCTGCTAATTCATTTCCACTATCAGGAAGCAACATGTTCATATCCGAAGTGAGGAAAACTGCATCACATCGACCGTCAAAACCAGTCAAGTCCTGAAGTTCAATTTTATTTTCGCCTGCTTTTAGTGTGATAATCCCACCATTCTGCCAATGCCACTCAGCTTTTTCTGTTCCAAATGTTTTTTCCAATGCTTTTCCATTCAATAATACTTTGAAACGTCCGGGAGCGGCTGTCTGATCCCATTTCTTAATCCAATTTCGCGTTCTGACCCAAATTCGGTATTTTCCCTTATTCTCAATTTGAAACTTTGTTGAAGCATTTTTTACGGGTATACCCAATCCGTGTGCTAACAAATAAGAAGAACCCATTTGTTTCATAGATTGATTATCCAATACCCATCCACCTTTATTATCAAAACTTTCGGCTTCAATAAATATATTGTCAGCCTTTAATGACCAAGATATACTCAGCAATAAAATCATCCACAATAATTTCATAAGGATTTTTATTTATATAATTATACAAATAGTACCACGTAAGATGTTTCATGGAAAAACCATTTTGTTTCTAATTGTAATTTGAATGTCATTTTTTCTGTCTACATTGACCTTCTCATCCAAATATCCGGATTTGCAGAAAACAAGTACGTCGTCTTCTGGTGCATCTATAAAGTATTTGCCATTTTGATCAGTTACACCTATTACCTGCTGTTGTGCTGTAGAGTAGATTTCTACTTTATCTACAGGTGTAGCCTGCACATCTCGCACCACGCCTTTGATATGTATAATGTTTCCTTTACCTATTTCTTCGGGGAGCTGTTCTTTGATAGAGCAAGGGCTAACAGCCATATTTTGCCCTATGCTAATAGTCTGCTTTAATAGTATATGGTCTGAGGCATCGCCTATCATTATTTCAAAGCTACCAGGTTCTACCATTGTCTTTCCTGCTTCATCGGTAAGGGCTAAGTCTTGAACTGCAAAGTGCAGAGGAACTCGGGTTGTCTCGCCAGGTTCCAATGCTACTTTATTAAATGCTTTCAACTGTTTGACTGGAGTAGATATGGAACTGAAAACATCTCTTACATAAAGTTGCGGTACGGCTTTTCCTGCCCAACGACCAGTATTTTTCACAGTCACAAAAACTTTTATAGAATCTACGGATTGTTGTATCTGCATATCTGTATAATTGAAAGTAGTATAAGTTAATCCATGCCCGAAAGCCCATAGAGGACCTGGAGAAGAGAATACATAGTCTCGTCCAGGTTGTTCATAACTTCCAGGCTTATGGTAAAATCCTCGATCTGTAGGCAAATGGTTATAATAGGCAGGCAGGTGGCCGCTACTTTGAGGAAATGATACGGTCAGATGCCCGGACGGGTTTGTCTTTCCGAAAAGTATATTAGCGATGGAACTTCCTTCTTGTTCTCCTGCATACCATTGTATAAGAATAGCAGGTATGTGTTTTTTTTCCCATGCTATAGAAAAGGGCTTGCCTGTTACCAGAACCAAAATGACCGGTTTTCCAGTGGCATGAATAGCTTTTATTAGCTTTCCTTGGGCACCGGTCAAAGCAAGGTCTGCAAGGTCAAAACCCTCTCCACAATTGGTTTCGTTGTAGTCTCTTGCCAATGAAGCACTGGAACTGCCACAGAATAAAATGGCTACATCGCTCTGCCGGGCTGCTTCAACAGCAGATGCAATGTGTATGGTATCTAAAGACATCATACTACATCCTTGTGCATAGCGTATTTGTATGCCAAATGGTTCTGTCAGTTTGCGTATACCTTCCAATGGAGTGACACCATCTTTGTTTGTGCGGCTCCAGGTATAATCTCCGAATTGCACCTGGTCTGCGTTCGGACCGATGACGGCAATGGAGTTCAATTCAGACAAATTCAACGGAAGCAATCCTTTGTCATTTTTTAAAAGGACGGTAGATTCATCGGCTATTTGCCGTGCTACCCGGATATTTTCCCGTGAGTGCAAGGATTGTGCTTCATATTTCTCTCCATAGGGATCTTCAAAGAGTCCCATACGGAACTTGGCTAATAAAACTCTGCTTACAGCTTTATCAATAAGCTTTTCATCTATTTTCTTTTCTTTGACCATTGCAATTAGATGTGGGAAGCATTCGCTAGAGGCCTCTACATCCAATCCCGCAGAAATGGCTTGTATAGCAGCTTCAGTCTGGCTGGATGCGGTATGCTGGAAAGTATGGAGCATGTCTATAGCTCCCCAGTCAGAATATACATATCCCTGAAAGCTCCAGCGGTTACGCAGGATTTCAGTGAGTAGATAATATGAAGATGAATTTGGAACGCGATTCCATGAATTGTAAGCAGACATCACTGCTTGTATTGGAAGAGAAGTTATGACTTTTTTGAATGGCTGGAGATAGACATCGTGTAGTTCTCCTATGCCGCAATGAACGGAGGCAAGATTGAGTCCACCCAGTGGATTACCATGTGCCCCATAATGTTTCAGCATAGGAGATATTCCATTGTCTAGATAGCCTTTAGCTTCTTTATAGGCAAAAATACCATTTAGATAAGGATCTTCTCCATAACTTTCTTCTATACGCCCCCATCTTAAATCCCGCACCACATCTATGCAGGGTGCTAAGATCTGGTTGATACCCTGATAGTGTAGTTCCTTGGAGATCTCTGTGGCACGCAGGTAGGCTAACTCCGGATTAAAAGTGGAGGCCAGTGCAATATTTTGTGGGTAAATGGTAGACCCTTCATGCACTGAACCATGCAATGCTTCGGCAACAGTAAATATAGGAATTCCAAGTCGGGTATGGTTTAGCATATATTCTTGTATATGCCGCATGTGTCGGTGACAGTTTTCTCCAATTAGCGGAAAACCCTCCACAAATCCCCAGCATAAGTCACCTACAAATTCCTGTAACTTGCTTTTATTAAGCTCTTGTTCTTCAAAAATATTCCAAGAATGTATGTGACGTATTTGGGCTATTTTTTCTTCTAATGTCATCCGCTGCAGGAGATCTGCTGTGCGTTCTTCGGGTGAGAGTGAAGGATTTTTATATGGCTGTGCCTGTAGGGATGGCATAACCATCCCACAGAGCAACAATGCCAGTGTTAATAAATGATATAAAAAAGTCGGTTTCATAGTTTGTTGTTCTATTTGGCAAAGGCATGCCTATAACCTTGTATTTTGTTCCACGCCCCTCGGGTAAAGTCGGGTATTTCTACGGGGACCGAACCGTTTTCAATGGAAAGTTTGGTCAGCGGGATGAGTGAGCACCACTCTGCGAGGTCATAGACATCCATATCCAAAGGTAAGCCATTATGAAGACAATAAATAAGCCGTGAATCCATAATGAAATCCATTCCCCCATGTCCACCTACTTCCTTAGCTCTTTTTTCCATCTCTTTGATGATGGGGTCTTTATATTGCTCCATCAACCTACTTTTAACAGCGTCGGGCATGTATTCGTGAGCAGTGAAAGTTTGTCCGTTGGTAATACTTTCAGGTAGGTCTTTGCTTTCGAGAGCATATCCTTCCAGCGGATATTTATCTGCAAATCCCCGTGTTCCGGATAATTGATATAAACGGCTATAAGGCCGGGGTGAAGCGACATTGTGTTCAATTTGAATAGTTTTACCTTTTTCTGTACGTATCAGAGTGAGTGTAACTTCACCGTTTTGGAATTTTTTGGCATCTTCCGTTCTTCCGCACTTCTTTAAATAATCGGGAAGAGAAACGGGGTTACTGTCCATTGCCACTAGATATTTCATACGATCACCTCGATGAATATTCAGCAATTGACATGCTGGGCCCATTCCATGGGTAGGGTATACATCTCCTCTATGTCTCATGTTATACTGCATACGCCAATCTGCATTATAATCTGGCCAGATGTCATGCAGGCAATGGTTATATGCTCCTTTCACATGGGTAATATCTCCAAAAAGCCCTTGTTGTGCCATGTTTAGAGTGGTAATTTCGAAGAAATCATAAACACAGTTTTCCAGCATCATACAGTGTTTGCGGGTGTGTTCTGCCGTATCTATCACTTTCCAAATCTCTTCCAGGGACATAGCGGCAGGAACTTCACAGGCTACGTGTTTCCCATGCTCCATAGCATAAATCATCATAGGTGCATGGTGAGTCCAGTCGGTAGCTATGTATATCAGGTCTATGTCATCTCGTTCACATAATTGTTTCCAGGTATTTTCACTGCCGTAGTAGGCTGTCGCTTCGGGTATGCCAGCGCGGTTTAGCATATGCTGGCAACTATCTACTCGAAACTGGTGTAAATCGCACAATGCTTTTATCTGAATTCCTTTTTGATAGGTAAAGCGTCGGATCGCTTCAGTGCCTCGTGCGCCCAAACCAATGAATCCGATGCGTACGGTCTCAATTGGTTCGCATGCCAGTCCCACCACATCAGTCTGTCCTGCAGGGCGAAGTGGAGCAGGAACTTTTATTTGCCTTTCTGTTTCAGTTGTTTTTGAAGCAAAGGTGCATGCTGAGAGATTAGCCAAAAGGCAGCCAGTCATTAATATCATGTAAAAAATGTGTCTTGCTTTCATAGAATATTTTTTATAGGGGAATTACTTACTAAGTTTTAGTTAAAATATCAATAACCAGGATTTTGAATAACAAATCCTTTGCCGTCATTGATCGCAGAGAGTGGTAGTGGATACAATTCTTTGTTCTTGCTAGCATAAACTGTACCTTTTACAGTTTCGGCATGTTCTACAAATTTGTTAAAACGAATCAAATCTGCACGATATTGTCCATTCTCACACCATAATTCATGACTTCGTTCTTTTAAAAGTATCTCTATGAATTTTTCTTCTGTAGTGATGTCCTTGCTGTTGATTTCATCCAAATTGGCTCTATTACGTATTGTATTAATATAGGATATTGCTTCCTCTTTGTCCGTTTCGGATGATGCTGGTTTCAAATAGAGCGCTTCTGCTAATGTTAGATATACGTCTGCCAGACGGTATATAATTGGGTCAATATTGCTTTTTCCACCATTGCCAGTGACATTAATGTCATAGCCGTATTTCAGTGGGATAGGTCCTAATTCAAGATGTAAACCGGGATTTTCACGATTTATGATACTTCCATCTTGAGCTTTATAAGAGGTTACCAAATAAGTCTTACGGACATCATTTACTTCAAAACTGTCATAAAAATACCAAGTGCTGTTTACACATTCGTATCCGCTTGTCATACCATGATCTGCAAAATCAGTGGGCAGCACGAACATATGCCAGTCATTCCAACTTACCGCTTCCGTGTTGACTGGTATTGCCCATATTATCTCTGCATTACCTTTTCCTTGTCCACCAATTTCAAACATTTGAGTATAGCTCGTTGATAATCGGTAGCCGTAGGATGGTGCCATTAGTTTTCGGGCTATTTCTTCAATTTTCGTATAATATTCTTTGTTTTCCGGACTCTCGTGCAGATAGAGTCTGATAAGCAGCATGTTGGCAAGTCCTTGACTGAATCTTCCGTATTCAGCTTCCGTAGGAGTAGGCAAATAGGTTGCGGCAAAGATTAAATCATCTTCTATGAACTTGACCATTTCTTCTTTGGAGAGGCGTGCCAAAGGCTTTTCTACTGTCGGATTATTCAATACTTCTATGGGAGCTATAACTAAAGGACCGAACATATCATACAAGGTATAAGCTATCAGTCCGCGTGCACATCTTATTTCTGCTTCATAATATTGTTTTTTTTCTGCACTTAAGAAGTTGCATGCTTCAATTTGAGCAAGTACAGAGGTACAACGACTGATATCATTGAGCCAACCGTCACTATATGCATCGGTATCGGTATAATAAAAACGGGTAAGGTCTGCAGTGGTTGAGAAATAGTTCAATTCAGATACATCTTTTAAAAAACCAGACTTGCAGGACAAGATTTCTGTAGTAAGGTCATTTACTACAGTAACTCCGCGCTCACTGGTTGAGAATAGTCCGTCAAACCAGCTAGAACGTACAGAGTAATAGCACGAATTGACCATTGATTGAATATCTGTTTCCGTTTGTGGAAAATTGGAAGGGTTAATGTCAGAGTAGTCTACTGGATCAAGGTCAATGCAGCTGTTTAAAGATATTCCTCCTGTTAGAGCAGCTGCTAATATCAATAATTTACATATTTTTTTCATAAGGGCATTTTTTATGATTAGAATGAAACGTCTACACCAAAACTGAAAGTACGTGCGTTGGGATAGGCTGCCGCATATGCATCTGTTTCAGGATCAAGACCATTATAAGGCGTGATAACAAATACGTTGTTAACGGAAGCATGGAAACGTACATTGTTCAATATTTTACTTTTTGTTAATATTGACTTGGGAAGTGTGTATCCGAGGCTGATGTTCTGCAGACGGATAAACCAAGCCTTTTGATAGAAGAAGTCTCCTGCTGTATACTTTGTTCCACTTGTATAGTAAGAACTGGGACGTGTTGTTGACGGATTGTCAAAAGTCCATCTATCTTTAATTATTCGTAGCATATTAGATCCGTTTTGAGCAATATTTCCGCCATTCAAACCAAAGTCCATTTCTGTAGGATCTTGCATGATTCTGTCGAACATTCCATTGAACATTATATTAAGGTCAAAGCCTTTGTATTTAAATGTATTGGTCATGCTTGCCATCCAACCTGGATCTTGTGTACCAATGAGTTGAGTATCGGCTTCATCTATGGTACCATCGGCGTGTCCTAATAACATGAAACGTCCATTCTGATCTACTTTGGGATTACCATTCTCATCGCGTACATAGCCATCAAGGTCTTTGATTACAATTTGTCCAGGACGTAAATCGGGTTGCGCTGCAGGAGCTTTTTCTCCTATCTGCATGATATGATCAGCTCGACGGGCATATATGGCTCTAATCGGATCTTTCTCTTTCTCATACACATTTGGTTTCCAGTCTGGAGTACGCTCTTTCCACCGGTCTTCATATTTAGTATAAGTCAGTGAGGTTTCCCAAAAAAAATTGTTAGTTATGATATTGCGGCTATTCAAGGTAATCTCAACACCGCGACTTTGCGTTTTGCCTACATTAGCCATTATTTGTTTTACTTCTTGGTATGAATTTAGAGGCTTGTAGTTCAGCAAATCCGAAATCACTCTTTGGTAAAGTTCCACTGAACCTGTGATACGGCTTTTTAGAAAACCGAAGTCTAATCCAAGATTCCATTCCGTAGTTGTTTCCCATTTTAAATCAGGGTTTTCTAGACGGCTTTTCATCACACCGCTTATTGTTTTGTACTCTGAATTTATCCAACTGCCTTGTGCTCCATAGCTAGCGAAAGCATTAGTGCTGATGTCTGCATTTCCAGTCTGTCCCCAACTGAGACGTAGTTTGAGATTAGATAGCCAATTAATGTTTTTCATAAAGTCTTCTTCACTCAAAGTCCATCCTGCGGCTACAGATGGAAAATATCCCCATTTATTATTTTTTGCAAATACACTGGCTCCATCGGCACGTAGAGTCGCAGTTAATAAGTAGCGGTTTTTTAGGATATATCCTGCGCGAAAAAAGTAAGACATCATTTTATTTTCGGTAGAGGTTGATTTAGTAATTTTGGTACCTGTACCAGCGTCCATATTGTTCCACAGAAATGCGTCTGTAATGAAATTATTGTTACCTAATTCTGAAGCGTCATAATTGAATTTTTCATAGGAGGTACCTGCCAGTAAGTTGACATTATGTATGTCGTTAAAAGTACGTTGATAAGTAGCGGTTGCCTCCATGAGATACTGATTGTTAGCAGTATTGTAGATATAAGCTACACCATTGAGGTTTTTCCCATTTAAGGTGCTGCGAGGCTGGTAAGTCTTACGGTCTATATTGGCATGGTCCAAACCGGCATTGACGCGTAGTGTCAATCCTGATAAAGGGGTTGCTTCAATGAAAATATTTCCTAAAAGACGATCTGTACGTCCTTTGTCCGTGTTGTTCAGTAAAGAGTATGGATTAGGCTGTTGTCCCAATAATGGATTTATGGGATAAGTATCAGTTTCTTTGTCATATGCTTGAATATTGGGTCCCATTTGTATAGCAGAACGAATGATACCGGAATTTTCAAATTTTCCGGAGCCTAATTGCGTGTTGTCATTATCAATGCGTGTTAATGTTAGATTTAGACCTGCCTTGAATATGTTCAAAAACTTTTGGTCAATGTTTGCTTTGGCGGTATAACGGGTCATACCGGAATTTTTGACGATACCTTGATGATTGTAGTAATTGAACGACACCATATATTGTGTGCTTTCACTTCCACCCTGCAGGTTAATATTATGTTCATGTATTTGTCCGTCGCGCGTAATCAAGCCTAACCAGTCTGTGCCAGGGCCTGCATTCTTAATATCACTATCTTGATAGGGGCGTGAATAGTCAATTCCATTGACCGGATTGGCCTGGGCTTCTTCCAAAGTTCTGTTTCCCCATGGACTGACGTTGTTG
>OHJP01001232.1_pt1 | contig 11102 bp, 9 predicted proteins | sample 1568591 | NCBI WGS metagenome assembly OHJP01 (sample SAMEA3879567, study PRJEB24766) | human gut metagenome | biome: human-associated habitat; feature: feces | place: USA | collected 1985/1987
CACGGGAGTGAACAGTAACCTTTCATCACTACTTAAAGTAAAAAAAGACATTCTATAGTCTTATTATAGAATGTCTTATACTTACTTCATCATCTGTTATTAATTAAAAACCTTAAGGTTCAGTACTACTGCAAGCACCAGGAAAAGGATAGCAAGAAACTTTGTAGACTTTACAAGTGCACCTTCTATAGAACGTCCCTTGTTCTGTCCCCAATAAGTATCCGCCATACCGCCAATTGTTCCCAATCCGGCTGACTTTCCTTCCTGCAAAAGAATAATCGCTGATAATGCGATACAGTCTATAACAAAGATAATGTATAAAACAATCTTCAAAATGTCCATCTTCTATGACCTCCTACACACTAACGTAACAGCACACTTATTAAACCATAAAAATATAGCTTCTAAAATCTTCTCATGCCATTACATAAATCTTAATTATTCTATCACAAGTAAGGTTGATTTGCAAGTATTAAAAGATTCCAAATATCTTCTCACGGAATGAAACATATAGGGAATCATAATCTGTATACTGAATCTTACTGTTCTTAAACTTTTCTCCCCATCTGCTGCAGAGATGATCTGCGATCAGTTTCGCATCGTCATGCTCTGTCAAAAGAATTGCCGGAAATACATAATAGATCATAAAGAAATTCAGATCTGTCTGAATTGCACTGTCTATTTTTCCTTTTTTCGGAGAAACATATGCATCATAAACCTTATCTGTAAAGTCTACTGCAAGCTCTTTGGCTGCCGTCTCTTTATCAGAAGCATTCTCCGTATATTCTGTCATCTCACGGAAATAATGTCCATGATTCTCTATAAAAGCCTCCATATTTACTTTATAAGAAGCCTTCTTCAACTTTTTCATCATCGGCTTCATATCTGCAAATATTTTTTCTACATGATCAAGCATATTGTTCCTCCATTACGTTAAAAAATGTGACTAGTCTGTTACAACACCCTTCTGAAGCATTACATTCGCATAAAGTGCTGATTCACCTGTTGCAATGATCGCATAAGCTGTCTTAGCTTCATCATAGAATGCAAAACGCTCAATGTTTCCAACAACAGCATCACCTCTGTCATCATATTTACGGATAATCTCTTTATATGTATCCCAGATTGGTGTCTCCACAGTATCTCCAGGCATAACTTCCATAAGATTTACCGGATGCTCCACATAGCTGTCCAGAGGGAACACCTGAAGAATCGCATCAAGAATCTCCGGCACTCCGTGTCCGTCGCAACGGATTACAATCGCGTCTTTTCCCATTGATTCAGCCGGGAAGTTTCCATCAGAGATGACCAGTCTGTCACTGTGTCCCATCTCAGCAAGTACTTTTAACAGTTCTGGTGATAAAATTTTTGGAATTCCTTTTAACATATTATCTTCCTCCTTGATATAATAACATATTATTTTAAAAAAGGAACCGGGAATTTCCCGATTCCTTTCTTTTCACTTTAATAATTCAGCTTCTCTTTACAGATATGAATTAGTCATAAAGGTTTGGAACGATGTCAGCATCTTCCATGTTTGTAGAATCATACCAGTAACCATCTGTTGTAACGTCTTCTACAGACTCACCATCACAGATCTTAGCAAGAGTCTCGATGGAGATTTTACCCTGCATCAGAGGAGACTGTGTAACAGCACCGAGCATTGTACCATCTTTAACAGCTGCTTTAAGAACTGAACCAGCATCGAATCCAGCTCCAACGATCTTTCCTTCGTCTGTTCCAAGTTTGTTCAGGTTCTGGTTAGCTGTGAGAACACCCTCTGCAGATACCTGGTTTGATCCGAACATAGCGATTGTATCGTCTTTGTTCATGATGTTAGAAGCCTCTGTAGCACACAGCTCAACTGTTGTCTGAGCCGGAACTGCAACTTCAAGGATAATGTCTGCAGATGCCTGATCTCCGTTGTCTTTAACCTGGTTTACATAGAAATCATTTCCTACAACTGCTACTGTATATCCATCAGCTTTAGCAAGTTCGATGAACTTGTTGATGAATCCCATACCACGCTCAGAAATGTTAGCGGATGTTGCATCCTGGTTAACTTCACCTACACGAACCTGTCCTTTTCCAAGTCTGTCTTTGATTGCTGGATAGATGTGCTCAGCAGCAATTCCACCAGCCTGCTCGTTGTCTGTTACAACTGTTGCGTATACAGATCCTTCTGGAGCGTCCGGAACACCTGAGTCGAAGCATACTACTGGGATTTTCTTCTCAAGTGCTGACTTCAGTGAATCAATAACTGAGTTCTGGTCACAAGCTGCAAGAGCGATTCCGTCTGGATTTTTGTTGATTGCGTTGTTCAGCATGTTAACCTGGTCAGCGATATCGGACTCAGCGTTCGGTCCTGTTGTGTTAGCTGTAACACCGAGCTCATCACAAGCCTGATTGATTCCCTGTACAGCTGCCTGCCAGTATGAAGACTGGAAGCTCTTTACAACAACTTCGAAATGATATCCCTTGGAATCTCCTGATCCTTCTGTCTTAGTGTCGCCATCTGCTTTCTTAGTGTCATCTGCCTTGGATCCACATCCTGCGAGCATTCCAACTACCATACATCCACCAAGTAAAACTGCTAAAACTTTCTTTTTCATAATTATGTCCTCCTGACAAAATAAATTTGTGACTGCTTGTCTGAGTTTTCTTCCAGTTTTCCTCTCCCTAATGCCGGGCCTCTCTGGCAGAGCCTCTTTCGTGCATTTCTTAAATTGCTCTGCAGAAGTAGTTTGCCCAGGCTTCTTTGTCCGAAAACTCTTTATACAGTCTGTTTCGTTTAGCTTCTATAGTAACAGCTTTCTTTTTCACGCTTTTTCCAGCATGTTTTCCCACTGCTATCTATCTGCACACATTAATAATATAACACATTACCAATGGTTTTGCAATTAGTTATTGCTTTTTCGTGATTTTTCACAAATTCTAAATTTAAGTGGAAAAAATTACTCTTTTCCTGCTTTTCTCTTAAGAATATCAACAAGTACGGCTGCAATCAGGACAAATCCTGTAATGATCTGCTGCCAGTTAGCTGTCAGTCCGATGAATGGAAGACCAGTCTTCAGAAGACAGATAACGAATACACCAAACAGTGTTCCTGTGATGCTTCCTACACCACCTGTCATGGATACACCACCGATGATTGCTCCACCAATAGCCTCAAGCTCGAATCCAGCACCACTTCCTGGCTGAACTGTAGCGAAGATAGCGGAGTATGCGATAGAAGCAAGTCCTGCGAAGAATCCACAGATTACATATGCTGCAATGTGATAGAATCTTACATTAACTCCGGAAAGTCTTGTTGCTTCTTTGTTACTTCCGATTGCAAGTGTATAACGTCCAATTCTTGTATGATTCAGTACAAATGTCATAACAACAACCAGAAGAATTACCCATAAGAAACCGATCGGGATATTCTGTCCGCCAGACTGAATCTTGAAGATACTTCTGAACCATCCGCCCGGTGCTGCTGCTGCCGGCCATGAGATTCCGAATCCACCTACGATAATGGAACCAAGTCCACGAGTAATCATACAAGTACAAAGTGTTGCCAGGAATGCCGGCAGGTCCATGATTGCTACCAGTACACCATTCAGAACACCAATCAGCATTCCAAGAATAATTGCTGCAAGGATACCAACGATTGTAGGCATTCCTTTGTGAACGATCAGATATCCACCAACGAGTGAATAACATACAAGTCCAGTACCGATTGACAGGTCAACACCACCTGTCATCAGTGGAAAGGCTACTCCAATTGCCATCAGGACAATATAATAGGAGAAGTCCAGAATGTTAATAAATGTTGTATATTTTCTGAAGTTCGGGCTCATTGCACAGAAGAAGATAAACAGTGCAATTACAACGAGCAGGACGATGAATTTCTGTCCTCCCATTCTGTCAATAAATGACTTATTAGAACCGGCCTTCTTTGTTGTATTATTTGCCATTACTTTTTCCCTCCCTACTCAATCTCACGTGTAGCCATGTTCATGATATTTTCCTGTGTAGCTTCGGAAATATCCAGCTCACCTGTCTTCTTACCTTCGCACATAACAACGATTCTGTCACTCATACGAAGGATCTCTGTCATCTCGGAGGAAATCATAATAATGGCTTTTCCTTCTGCTGCCAGCTGATTCATCAGCTTGTAAATCTCATTCTTAGCTCCAACGTCGATACCTCTTGTAGGCTCATCGAAGATAAGGATGTCACAGTCTCTTGTCAGCCATTTTGCAATAACGACCTTCTGCTGGTTACCACCTGACAGATTAACTACCAGCTGATCTGTACCAGGAGTCTTTGTTGCAAGCTGCTCAACATATTCCTGAGCAATCTTGTTCTCTTTCTTCTTATCGATAAAAGGACCGCTCATGAATTTTTCAAGTGTTGCCATTGTTGTATTCTCAGCAACTGATTTCTGTACAACAATACCATATCTCTTTCTGTCCTCTGACAGATAACCGATACCGCACTTAACTGCATCCTGTGGGCTCTTGATTGTAACCTTCTTACCGTTGATATAAATATCACCGCTGTCGATCGGGTCAGCTCCAAAGAGTGCTCTGGCTGTCTCTGTACGTCCAGCTCCCATCAGTCCGGAGAATCCAAGGATCTCACCTTTGTGAAGTTCGAAGCTTACATCCTGTACCATCTTACCAGCGTTCAGGTGATCAACTTTAAGAACTACCGGTGCTCCCGGAGGTGTCATGTTTTTCTCCTTCGGATCTTCGTAAATAACACGACCAACCATCATGTTGATGATGTCATCTTTTGTACTGTCTTTTGTGATCAGTGTTCCAACATAAGTACCATCTCTCATGACTGTAACACGGTCTGTGATCACTTTGATCTCATCCATACGGTGGGAGATATAAACAATTCCCATCCCCTGACTTCTCAGGTCACGGATGATCTTGAACAACTGTTCAATCTCTGTCTCTGTCAGAGCTGCTGATGGCTCATCAAAGATAATAATCTTTGCATCATGTGAAATTGCTTTTGCGATCTCACACATCTGCTGCTTACCTACTGTAAGTTTTGACATTGTCTCTCTCGGATCAATATCAACATTCATTCTGTCGAACAGTTTCTGTGCTTCTTCATTCATCTTCTTGTCATCGATCTTGATACCCTTCTTGAACTCTCTTCCGATGAAGATGTTCTGAGCAACTGTTAGATGACCAAGCATGTTCAGCTCCTGGTGTACGATGATAACACCGTTATCCTGTGCTTCACGTGCGCTGTGAAACTCTACTTCTTTTCCTTCATATGTAATTGTTCCAGAATCTTTTGTATAAATACCTGTAAGAACTTTCATCAGAGTAGATTTACCGGCACCGTTCTCTCCCATAAGAGCAAGAACTTCGCCTTTTCTGATCTCAAGATCTACATGGTCAAGTGCGTGAACACCTGGGAAAGATTTATCAATCCCTTTCATTTCCAATATAACTTCGCCCATTTTATTACCCTTGCCTTTCTTTCAATCAAACATTTCGTTCATCATTCATAAAGCTGATCTCTTAATATAGAAGAGAAATTAGTTCTTTCTGCGTCTTGCAAGTACGTCACTGAATACTGCGACGATAACAATAACACCTGTGATGATAAGCTGATAATCTTTTGTAAAGCCAAGAGCCAGAATTCCTTCCTGAAGAAGAGCGATGATAAATACACCAATGATTGTACCGCTGATGGATGCAAGTCCACCTGCCATGGATGTACCACCCATTACACATCCGGCGATTGCTTCGTTGTTGTACTGATCTCCATAACCAGGCTGTACTGTTGTATATGCAGATACATAGAAGATAGCACCCATTCCAACGAGAACTCCACAGATAATGAATGCAAGCATTTCCCATTTCTTAACATCTACACCTGAAAGTCTAACAGCTTCTTTGTTACTACCAAGGCAAAGGATGTAACGTCCGATTCTTGTCTTATTCAGGATGATAGCACAGATAACTGCTACAACCAGAAGAATAACAAGTCCTACCGGGAATCCGTTATATCTTACAAGATTTCTGAACCATCCGTTGTCCGGATCTGCTGCCTGCGGCCAGCTGACTGACTGTGTCTTTGTGTAAACTGATGCAAGACCTTTTGCGATATTCATACTTGCCATTGAAGTGATGAATGAAGGTACTGACCAGTAAGCTACCAGGTATCCATTGAAGAGCCCAAAAGCAAATCCTACAAGGATACTGATCAGGAATGCAACCGGCATGGAAATTCCATGTGTTGTCAGTGTGTAACCTGACATAAGTGCACAACAGAACATAACCGGTCCAATAGAGAAGTCGATCTGTCCTGTAGCAATTACAAATGTAACACCCAGTGATAAAAATCCAAGGAAATAAGCATAATTGAGTGCGCTCATGATTCGGTTCATTCCTGCGAAGCTTCCTCCGGTCAGTGCACAGAAGAGTCCGTACATCAGAAGAAGGACACAGCACAAAACAATTCTGTTAAATCCTACCTTTTTTACAAAAGGATTTTGTTTAATTTTTTCCAATTTTCTTCCTCCCATCTTTTACTTTGCTGGTGTTGACTGGATTGTCGATTAACTCTTACGATACCCCCATTCCTCTTAACCTCAGCGTAACGGTTCGCTTTCAAAGCTTTAAGATTTTTTTGTTTTTCAAAGTGTGTTTTCAATTTTTCCGCACACCTTTAATACATGAATAAATTATAGCCTTGTTTTCATATTTTGTCAAGATTTCCCACCGTTTTTAGAGCGAAACGGTTCGTTTTTGTTTGTTTTCACTATTTTTTTATCCATTCTCACAACAAAAACCACGCTTTTCTGTGCATTTTGCTTATGCACTATCCAAGGTCTCGTATTGAGTCTCCCTCTCTTACAGAGGTACTGAAACTAATTTTTACCGGCATACCGTTTTGCTCTCCATTTACTCGCTCCAGGAGCATAGCTACAGCCTTCTCGCACATCGTTTCCATTGGCTGGACAATCAGCCATAATTTAGGGCGCAGCACCTGGGTCATCGGAAGATTATCCACTCCGATGAGCGAGACATCTTGCGGACAGGAGAGTCCTGATTCGTTCAATGCCATAATTCCACCAAGCATGGTGTTATAGTTTCCTAAGATCACACCGGTCGGACGGTCTTCAAGCTCCAAAAGTTCTTTCATTCCTCTGTACCCATGTTCAAAAGAATGCCCTCCCAGCTTACAGTATTCCTTTGGAATCTCCAGTCCTGCCTGGTTCATCGCATCAGAATATCCTTTCACACGTTCCCTTCCGGTATATTCAATATTAGAGGCAATCACAGCTATTTTCTTGTGATGGTTCTCAATTAATTTATTCGTTGCACGATAGATTGCTGTCCGGTTATCAACCTCAACGCAATCATATTCTTCATCCTGGAATGATCTGTCAACCAGAACAACCGGAACATTTGCTTTTTTCGCAGCATGAAGAAACTTTCCATGCATACCTACAGCAAATACCAATATTCCATCTACTTTCCTGCTCAGAAGAAACTGCAGATTTTCTTTCTGTAGCTTCTCGTCATTGCAGGAATCACAGATCAACATTCCATATCCCTTTTTATGAAGTTCCATTCCCAGATAATGCAGCATACTTCCTACAAAAAGACACTGTATATCATAAACCAGAACTCCAATCGTCTTTGTCTTGTGGGTAACAAGCCCTCTTGCGAGCTCGTTCACTTCATAATGCAGTTCGTTGATTGCCTCCTCAATCAAGATACGATTTTCCGGCAATACATTACCGCCATTCAAATACTTCGATATCGTTGCAAGGGACAATCCTGTCCTTTTCTTGATATCGCGAATAGTAGCAGCCATAATCTTCTCCTCCCAGGCCAATTAGCGAACCGTTATGCATTTTGCCCAACTTAACTGCTTATCCCATTAAATCATACAGCAGATTGACAGTCAAGTGTTTCTGAAGAATTCTTTTTTATTACGTTGCCAGCCATAATTATTACAACTGTCAACCCATTCCCCCTTAGTTCAAAGCACTATACTAAAATTTTCTTAAATCTCTCGTATGCTTCGTCCCATGCTTCTTTGTCCTGTGGCTCGTAGATCTTGATGTCCTGAGAACGTTTGATAATTTCTCTTGCTTCTTCGATAGATTTGATATCTCCGGAAGCCATGAGCTGCAGTGCAATATTTCCGAGAACAGTCGCCTCGATCGGACCTGCACTTACTCTGCATCCACATGCATTTGCTGTGAACTGGCAAAGAAGAGCACTCTGTGTTCCACCGCCTACCATGTAGACTGTCTTATAATCTTTACCTGTACACTCTTTAATCTCTTCCATCGCATGACGATATTTCATTGCAAGACTCTGGTTGATGCAACGAACAACTTCTCCGACTGTTTCCGGAACAGGCTGTCCTGTCTTCTTGCAGAATTCACGGATTCTTGTCGGAATATCTCCGGCAGGTGTGAATTCCGGTGCATCCGGATCAATAAAGCTCTGAAGTGCCGGAGCTTCTTTTGCCATAATCTCAAGCTCGCCAAATCCGTACTCATTTCCTTCGCGGATCCACTGACGACGGCTTTCCTGAATACACCACAATCCAATGATATTCTTAAGGAAGGAAATCTTTCTTCCATATCCACCTTCATTCGTGATGTTGTAATGCTCAGATTTCTCATTGATAATAGGTTCTGCAAGCTCTGTTCCAAGCAGTGACCATGTTCCACAACTCAGGAAGATAAAATCTTCTTCCGATGTTGGTACAGATACAAGTGCACTCTGCGTATCATGTCCCGCAACAGCCATAACATCAATCTTATCCAGACCAAGCTCTGTACAGATTTCATCTGTAAGAGTACCGATCTTTGTACCTGTAGGTACGATTTCCGGGAAAATATGTTTCGGAATTCCCAGTGCTTCGATCACTTCGTCTGACCACTCACCCTTTTTCGCATCAAGAAGCTGTGTTGTAGAAGCGATAGAATACTCAGCTTTTTTCTCCCCTGTAAGGAAGTAGTTGAAAAGGTCTGGCATCAAAATCATCTTGTCAGCTTTCTCAAGAAGCTCTTTTCTTGTCTTTACAAGAGAAAGGAGCTGGAATGCTGTGTTGAGATCCATGAACTGATTTCCTGTGATCTGGTAAAATTTCTCTTTATCGATCAGTTTGAAACTTTCTTCGATCATTCCTTCTGTACGTGCATCACGGTAATGTACAGGGTTCTCAAGAAGTCTTCCTTCCTCGTCGATCAGTCCAAAATCAACTCCCCATGTGTCGATACCGATACTTTCGATCTTTCCACATTTCTTTGCTTTGATCAGACCCTGTTTGATTTCAAAAAATAATCTCAGTACATCCCAGTACATTGATCCATTCAAAATAACCGGATCGTTAGAAAAACGGTGAAGTTCTTCAATGCTGATCTTGTCACCATCAAAAGTTCCGCACATTGCTCTTCCGCCTGAAGCACCAAAGTCAAATGCTAATACTTTTTTCTCCATAATCTTCCTCTTTTCTTAATACTCTTTTAGTCGGTATTAAAACGGGGGCCCTGCATAGGCAGACCCCCCGCATTCTTTGTTCTAGTTCTGTATCGAAACTGTATTTACAGTCTTTTTACATTTCCTAACAAAAGGACTCCTTCTTATTTGTAAAGTGGTCCGTAGTTCTTACAAGCTCTGAAGTCAGCGCCTTCTTTATCCATTCCAAATGCATTCCATGCTGCCGGACGGTAGATATCTTTCTCCGGTACGTTGTGCATAGATACTGGAATACGAAGCATTGAACACATTGTGATCAGGTCAGCTCCGATGTGTCCATAGGAGATAGCACCGTGGTTAGCTCCCCAGTTGTTCATTACATCATAAGCTGTCTTGAATGCTCCCTCTTTACCATCACATCTTGGAGCAAACCATGTACATGGCCATGTGTAGTCTGTACGTTTCCAAAGCTTATCAGATACTTCTTCCGGAAGTTCAAGTGTCCATCCTTCTGCAATCTGAAGAACCGGTCCAAGTCCTTTTACAAGGTTAAGACGGATCATTGTAGCTGGCATCTGAGCACGTGTCTCGTAACGGCTTGAGTATCCACCTCCACGGAAGTATCCGTTGTCAGCCATGCACCACTCTGTAGCATCCATGATTGCTTTCTGGTCTTCTTCTGTAACGTTCCACCATTCTTTCATAACGCCGTTACCGTTCTCGTCTTTAGCAACACCAGATGCATCAAGACAAGCTGCTCCAGAGTTGATCAGGTGAAGGAATCCACCGTTCTCTTTAGCAACACCCTCAAGGTCATATCCTGTAGCTTTCTTAACTGCCTCTGGGCTCCAGTATGTACGAACATCAGCGAAAATCTGAGCACGTCCTGTAAGAAGTTTCATGAACATCATTCCAAGTCCGTTGAGAACGTCGTTCTCTGTAGCAAGGATGTATGGCTCACGAGCTCCGTTCCAGTCGAAAGATGTATTCAGAACTGCCTCTGCGAAGTCTCCGTTCGGATAGAAGTCTGTCCACTGTCTCTGTCCCTGGAATCCAGCTGCCAGAGCGTTGTGTCCGATTGCTTCCTCTGAGAATTTCTCGTCAAGATTCTTGTTTCCGTTCATAAGGTCTTTGATGATAACTGCCATCTTAACAACGAACTCGAACTGCTCCTCTTTCTCCTCTGGAGAAGCCTGAAGCTCTTCTGGGTTCTTATCCCAACCAATCTTGCAAGTCTCTTTTGCCCATTTAAGAGCTTTCTCGAACTCAGCCTTATCATAGATTCCCTCTGACATACGACGGATGATTTCCACCTCGTCAACAGACTCTACACGCATTCCAAGGTAAGACTCGATGAAATCAGAATCGATGATAGATCCACCGATACCCATTGTAACAGATCCAATCTGAAGGTAAGATGTTCCTCTCATGGATGCTGCTGCAACAGCTGCACGTCCGAATCTGAGAAGTTTCTCTTTAACGTCTTCCGGAATTGTTGTGTCGTCAGCTTCCTGAACGTCATGTCCGTAAATTCCGAATGCCGGAAGTCCCTTCTGTGCATGTGTAGCAAGTACAGATGCAAGGTATACAGCTCCCGGTCTCTCTGTTCCGTTGAATCCCCATACAGCTTTGATTGTCTGT
>OHJP01001245.1_pt1 | contig 11010 bp, 5 predicted proteins | sample 1568591 | NCBI WGS metagenome assembly OHJP01 (sample SAMEA3879567, study PRJEB24766) | human gut metagenome | biome: human-associated habitat; feature: feces | place: USA | collected 1985/1987
GCTCCACGCCGCGATCGGCCTCGCGCCACGTAATATGCGGTCCGCAATCAAAGCAGGCATCGGGCTGCGCGTGAAACCGCCGATCGAGCGGGTCGGCATACTCTGAGGCGCAGGTGGGGCACATGGGAAAGCGATCCATCGAGGTAGCCGCTCGGTCATAGGGCAGCGAGCGGATGATGGTAAAGCGCGGTCCACAGTTGGTGCAGTTGATAAAGGGGTAGTGAAAGCGTCGGTCGGCGGGGTCGAACAGCTCGCGCAGACAGTCGTCGCACGTGGCGATGTCGGGCGAGATGAGCGTCGTGTGGGCGGTTTGATCCTGCGACGCCACAATGCGAAAGCCCTGTTCGTTGGCGGCGTCCCAGTTGCCGGGTGCTAGGTCCACAACCTCGACATGCTCCACGCGAGACGCCGCAGGCGCATGCACGGAAAGCGCGGCGACAAATTTGTCGAGCGACTCGCTTGGAGCGTGCGCTTCGATATGCACGCCATCGCCCGCGTTAAGCACCCAGCCGCAAATGCCGTGCGCCATGGCCTCGCGATACACAAACGGTCGCATGCCGACACCCTGCACAATGCCCGTTACATGGATATGCGCATGTCGCATGCGACCCTCCTTCGTTGAAATGTGTGCTGTTACAGCCCCAGGCTCTGCTCGGTGGCGGCGCAGGTGAGCTCGCCGTGTTTAACGCCGCGCAGGCCCAGCAGACGGTCAGCCAGCTCGTAGACACGCTCGCCGCGACCCTTAAGTGCCAGAATCTCCAAACAGTTGTGGTGATCCAGATGCACGTGCATGGTCGATACGATCTCGTCGGTGTAGTCGTGTTGCACCTCGTCCAGGCGGCGCGTCAGGTCGCCGGTGTGATGGTCGTAAATCATGGTGAGCGACCCGATGACCTGCTCGTCGGGCGTTCGCATCTGCTCCTTGGCAATCGAGGCGCGAATCAGGTCGCGCACGGCCTCGGAGCGGTTGGCCACGTCACCGCGGCGTGCGATCTGCTCGTCAAAGCGGCGCAGCAGGTCGTCGGGCGCGGTGACCGAAAAACGGACCAGCTCGGAGGCGGAGCCGCTGCAACGGCAGCCCGCGTCGCCGGTCGGCCCGTGCGAATGCTCGTGCCCGCAGGTGTGCTCGTGCTCGGCCACGCTACACCAGCTTTACGGAGCCAACGGAGTTGTGGTCGGCCTCGATGGCCTCCTCGTAGCCCTCGAGTGCGTCGTGCGCCTCGTGGAGCGCCGCCATGGCGGCCTCGAGCTTGGCACCAATGCGCTCCATATCAAAGTTCTCGGTTGCATGCAGCAGCTGATGGCTCCACTCGTGGGCGAGCTCGATCGTGTCGTCGACCTGCTTGACGCTCATGGCAAGCTGGCTCATGTTCATTCCGACGTCATGCATGGGAAATCTCCTTTTGTACGGGTCTATTCAGTGGTTCAGATTCTACTACGCCCGCTTTGCGCATCGCCGCATAAGAAAACGGGTGCGAGTCCGTCTGACCCGCACCCGTTCACTGGGGGCTGTTTGTGATTACCATACTATCCGTGGTCGCGGGCGCAGCACCCGGCTCTCCGGTGAGCGGCGCAAAACCGCTCATGGACGGCAGCACATGACCGGCGTATTACAGGTGCTTCTCAAGCAGCGCCTGCAGCCTGGCCTTGGGCAGCGCGCCAACGGAGCGGTCGATTTCCTCGCCGTTCTTAAAGACAACCAGCGTGGGGATGCTCATAACGCCAAACTTCATGGCCAGGTCCTGATTGTCGTCGACGTTGCATTTGGCGACGGCGAGTTTGCCGGCCAGCTCGTCGGCCACTTCGTCAACAATGGGCGAGAGCGAGCGGCAGGGACCGCACCACGGTGCCCAAAAATCAACCAGCACGGGAAGGCTGCCGTTAACGACGGAATCGAAGTTCTCGGGGGTAATCTGCTTAATGTCAGCCATGGTGACCTCCATAGTGCGACGCGGCTCGGCCGCGTAAAACTCAGTACGACCGTGCTTATACCCAACGGCCCGTAATGCAACCACTCGCAGGCGGCTCTTTTATATAATGGTGGGCACGCAAACGATTGGAGAGCGCATGCCCACGTCACAAAGCCAGAAAAAAGAAGCCATCGCCCAGGCGACCGAGCAGGAGCTCGCATCGCTCGCGGGCCGCGGCGTGCGTATCGCAGGAAATGCGTGCTCGCCGATTGTGCTGGTAAAAGGTGATTTAGACGATGCCGAACGTGCGGGCGGCGAGCTGGCTGCCGGTCCGGACGGTGCTGCGCTGCGCAAAGCGCTCGGCGCCATCGGCTACGCGCCAGAGGATTTTTGCGTGCTGGCAAGTGTTGCCGGCGCGGGCGATGGGGCGGTTGCGACAGGCGAGGGCCTGCCGTGCGAGCTGTTCCGCGAGGCGCTCGAGGCCTTGGACCCCGAGGCGGTCCTGCTGTTGGACGATCGCGCGGCCGATACCATGCGCGAGACCTATGCCGACATGCTCGTGGCAATCGACGACTTCGATACCGCCATGCTCAAGCCCGGCTTGGTCGCCCATGTGCAGGGTCGTCGCGTGCTCGCGCTCGACGGTTTTGAGGCGGCGCTCACTGACAAAGCCGCCAAGCAGCGCATGTGGGCATACATCAAGCAGCTGACCCCGGCAGCCGCGCCGCTGTAGCGGACCGGAGCCGGCAAGGCGGCCCCAACGGGTTGAACGCGGCTGCCAGCCTGCGCGTCCCTACATCACGGCGCGCAGCTCAAACCGGTCGCCGTTGATGCGAAACTGGCAGTTGCCGTTCATGCGTTCGACGGCAAGCTTAATGCTCTTGGTTCCAAAGCCGTGTCCGGTGTGCCCGGCTACGGGCATGCCGTCGACCATGCGCGGCGGGCGCCCAAACGTGTTAGAGACCAAAAGTAGCAGTTGCCCGTCCTCGCAACGCAGGTCCAGATCGACAAATCGCTTGCCCTGGGGAGCGGCGCTTGCGGCGACGATGGCGTTGTCCAGGGCGTTTGAGAGCACGCTAAACAGATCGACGTCGGCTACATGGACGCTCTCGGGCACGGCGGCGCGCAAATCGGCGGTGATGCCGTTTCGGTTGATATCGGAGCTAAATGACGAAAGCACGATATTGACCGTGTCGTTGGCGCAGTAGCGGCGCACGGCGGTGCGGTCGTTCGTCTCGCAGAGCTCATCGATGCGCTCGAGCGCCTCATCGATGTGGCCCTCTTCGATCAAAGCCGCAAGGCCGCGCAGGAAGTGCCGCATGTCATGGCGGAGGACCGAAAGCTCACGTCCAGATTGGCGCCAAGCCTCGAGCTCCTTGATGGCCGCGCTGTCGCGGGTCGCGAGCATCCAGCGCTCGCGCTCGGCGGTTTCCTTTGCCTCGTATTCGCGCAGATACACAGCAAGAAACATAAGGTAGAACGCGCAAAGCGCAAACGCCAAAAACTCAACCGTCACCACGGAGCCCGAGTGGAAGAGCGTGGTGTAGACATTGGTGGCGTAGTCAAAGATGTAATAGACGAGCGGCAGGATGAGCAGAATCTCGAGCTCGGTAGGGCTTTTGACCGCCAGGCGCGGACCGATGTCGCTGGCCCAATGCAGCAGGATCGCAAAGACGACTGCCGTGGTGATAATGCGTGCCACGTAGTACGCGATTTGCGAGTTGGTGGCGGCGAGTGCGGCGATGCCCATCCAGTTGCTGAACTGGCAGCTCAGATAAGCACTGGTGACGCCCAACATAACGAGCAGCGGGCTCAGGCGATAGCGCGCGCACAGATAGATGACGAGCGGCAGATGCACGACGAGTGGATATGCCTGACGGGCAAAAAGCTCGCCGCCGACGGCATTGGCGAGGCCGAATGCGCATCCGGTTACGGCGCTGACCATCACGAGCTCAAGTGCATGACGCCGGTTGATCTCGATACCGCAGAGCGCCGCCGAGGCAAAAACGCCAAAAAGCAGGGTCGTTGCGTGGTGGATTGCCCAAAGTGTCATCTCGACCGTGGGGAGCATCAACGCCTCCCGCCCTCGAACCGTGCCGCAAAGTAGGCATCCTGGAAGCCCTGCTTGCAGCTGCGCGCCAACGGGATGCAAGCGCCCGAGCGCATGACGATATCCGTTCGGTTGAAGTGGTCGATATTGCGTAGGTTGACCTGGTAGCTGCGGTGACACTTAAAGAAGCTCGCGTTTTTGGCTAGCTGGTCCTCGATGCTGCGGAACGGCTCGAGCGCTTCGATATCGCGCCCGTCGCGCAGGTGGAATACCACATGCTTGTTGCGGGCCTCGGCGTATTCGATATCGGACAGGCGCAGGGCATGGTAGCCAAAGGACGTTTTGGTCACGAGCTCATCGGTCGCGGCGGGCCGCATGCTCGAAAGCTCGCCGAGCAGTTGCGCCAGGCGTTCGTACGCTATGGGCTTGAGCAGGTAGTCGAAGGCGCGGACCTCATAGGACTCCAGCGCGAACTCGGGCGACGAGGTGAGGAACACCAGGCGCACGGCGGTATCGGATTGGCGCAGCTCCCTCGCGGTGTCCATGCCGTTGACGAGCGGCATGATCATGTCGAGCAGAATGATGTCGGCGCGCGATGCGGCATGGCGGGCCAGCAGGTCCTCGCCGCGCGTGACGAGCGCAACGTCGACTGCCGTGCCCGTCTCGGTCGACCAGCGGTCGATCATCCGGTGCAGTCTATCTAGAAAAGCGACGTCGTCGTCGCAGGCGATAATCTTGAGCATTCGGCCCCCCCCCTTGTATCTCGATTTTGCCATATCGCACGCTTGTCGCTCGCGGAGGAACATCCCGTTTGCGCCCCACGGTGCGCAACTCGCGCCGAGCGGCGGGGCGTCGGTTTTGGCGGCCGCACAATACTCCATGGATACACATGTCAATCGATGCTGGCGGTCGGACGGGGAATCAAGCCGACCGCCAGCGCCAAGCGATAACGAACACCGCGAAAGCATAGGGGTAAGGGGAGCTGTGATGAGGGAGAAGAAGATGGGGGTGCGCAGACTTGCTGCTTGCGTGCTGGCTGCAGCGCTGGCGCTTGGGGGTGCGGCGACGACGCTCGCCACGCCTACGGTAGCGGAGGCGTATCCGTCCGCCGCGATCAAACCGAAACACCTGAAGAGCGAGCTTTCGTATGGCGAAAGTGATGTAATCCAACTTTCCGGCGGCAAAGACTACTGGTTTGCCGGTACGGTCGATATCGACCACTATGAGGTCGAGGGCGGCACCAAGGAGAATCCGACCCGCCTATATTTCACCGACAGCTCGTCTCTGGGCGGTCCGCTGACCGTCAAGCGCGACCTTACGTATTCGCAGCACCCCCTCTTTGTGCTTAAGGGCGGTTATGTCGAGTTCATCGGTGATTCGGGCGCCTTGACCGAGGTCCGCTGCGATGGAAAAACGTTTTTGAGCGATAGCAACGATTACGAAGCGCGTGGAGGTGTCGATAAGCCGAATACGGGCAAGAGCCTCAACCTTTCCGTGAAAAACCTCAAGCTTGTTTCAAGGACCGATAACAAAGATACCGTTCGGGCAATCACGCTCTATGGAACCATGGGTGCGGGGGAGACGGCCAGCTTCACGAACGTGAATGTCAGCGGTTGGAAATGCTGCAAGAACAACGCATTCAAGGTTGACCAGGGTAATGAAATTTACGAAGCCTCGCCGGCGCCTGTGACTATCAGAGGCAGCCAGGTCGCGGTGGATGCAACGTTTGTCAACTGCACGTTTAAGAATAATAGTGATGATTGCGTCGGCGCCTTGAGCGTGGTCGGGCGGTCGAAGACTCCAAAAGTTACGTTGAACGTCTGCACGTTCGAAAACAACAGTCAGGGAATGATTGCATGCGACGAGATGAAGGTTGAGAGCGGTCATGTGCATGCGGGCAATATCGGCGTCAAAAATGCCATAGTTGCTCTGAATAACTGCAGCATTCGTTCAACAAATAACACGTCATGGAATGGACCCTGCTCTTATATGTTCAAGGTGTGGGATATTCAATATCAGATGCACATGACGAGTGCCATTGCGGTGGCAAAGGATGCGTCGTGCACCATAAACGGTACGGTTATCGACGATTCGTTCGTGTTCCCCTCTGATTATTTCAACGGTCGCGACATAAGCGGTCAGGACGAGAAACGCTGCGCAATTTATGCCCTTGGTTCTGTGGCGCTCGCTGGCAACACGAAGGTCACTACGGCCAAGGCGAAGGGTGTCGATGCGTCCGAAATCGGTAGCTACGGCAAGGTTCACGTCGATAAGTCTTTTACGGGCGAAGCCGTCCTGTCTGTCGACGACGCCAAGTTCGATCCCGAGTCCAACAAGCAGTACTACTACTATGAGTATGTGAACCTTGGCACGAGCGATCTTTCTCAGGAGGATCTTGCGAGCAGGCTCAAGTTTGCTAATGCCGACCTTGCATACGACGTTACCGATGGCAAGGTCAAGGTTATCCATCGCAAGCACGAGCACGAGTGGACCTATTCCGCCAACAAGGATGGGTACAGCATCGCGGCTACGTGCAACGGACAGTATGAGGCCTCGCACTGTGCCTACTCCAGGGACGGCGAGACGATCTCGCTGATGTCGTCCAAGAGCGGCGACCTGAGCTTTACCTACAACGGCAAACAGCGCGACGCCGTGCTTGCTACGACTAAGCCGTCTCAAAAGGACAACGCTGTGACCCAGGGCAAGGTAAAGATTGTGTGCGCACGCTTTTACCGTTGCGCGGATGAGAATGACACCGTGGGCATCGAGATGGAAGGGTCGCAGCCGTGCGATGCGGGCACCTATCGCGTGGTGGCGACGGTTGCCATCGAGGGACAAAGCGATGTTACGCTCGAGCGCGTGTTCAAGATCAACCCCGCCTCGCTTGCGGAGAAGGACTCCAACCGCAAGGATCTTTGCAAGATCGAAGTCATCGGCTACGACAAGCTGAAGGATAGCGTCAGGTTCAGCAACGGTGACGTACTCAACGACGTTCCGTCTTATAAGTGGACGGGCGAGGAGATAACGCCTCGCATTAAGGTGACGTATAAGCTTGGCGACGAATGGATTGAGCTTAAAGAGGGCGTCGATTTCGAACGCCTCGCTTGGGGCGAATCGGTTTCGGAGAAAGATCCAGGTGCGTACCGGAGCCAGCTCTGGGGCCTGGGAAACTTCGCATCCTACGAGTCAATTTACTCCTGCAAGTTTTTCTACTGGAGCATCTACGGCACGCAGTTCGAGAATGTTCAGGCCAAGGGCTTTGACGGCACCTATGATGGCAAGGCTCACTCGCCGTCGGTGACGGTCGACAACGCCCCCGAGGGCATGCAGATCGAATATAGTGTCGATGGTGGCTTGCTGTACGAAGACCGAATCCCCTCCTATACCAATGTCACGCGCGATGTCTATGACAACGTGTGTGCCGAGACAATTAAGTACCGCATTACCGCACCCGACTACGTGCCGGTGGAGGGAGAGCTTAAGATCAAGATCGCCCCCGCCGATCAGGCCGCTCCCAAGGATGTCAAGACGACGGCCGCGACCGGGCATGCCTTGGCGGATGGCAGCATCGACGGGATTGATAACACCTACGAATGGAAAGCCGAGGCCGCCGGCGACTATCAGTGGATTGCCGAAGGCGAGACGTCGGTTAAGGGCCTCGCCGCTGGCAAATACAGCGTTCGCCTTAAGGCCGACCGTAACCATAACGCCTCCGAGGCCCTGACGGTTGAGGTTAAGGACGGCCCTAAGAAGGCCGACGGTAGCGGTTGGAAACACGACGACGCCGAACACTGGAACACCTGCACCTGTGGCAAGGAGGACGTTGACCGCGCAAAGCATGACTTTGAGTGGGTCGTCGACCAGGCCGCTACGGCTGATAAGCCCGGTTCCAAGCATGAGCGCTGCAAGACGTGCGGCTACGAGCGCGAGCCTGTCGAGATCCCCGCCTTCGGCATCAAGGGCTACTCGGGCACCTACGATGGCGAGTGGCACAGCGTGACGGTTGATACCAATACCGTCGCATCCATCCAGTACCGCATGAAGGGCGATACGCTGTGGCTCGAAACGACTCCGAGCATCCGCGATGCCGGCACCAAGACCTTCGAGTTTAAGGCAAAGCTCGTGTCTGGTGAGTCCTGCAAGGGCGAAGTCGAGCTTAAGGTCGATCCCTGTCCGGTGACGGTGAAGCCCATGGATGCTTCAAAGGTGTACGGTTATGACGATCCGAACTTTAAACTCGAGGCCGTTGAGGGCACGATCCCCAATGGTGAGTCGCTCTCTTGGCTCAAGATTCACCGTGAGCCCGGCGAGAACGTGGGCACCTATAAGCTGACGATTGAGCAGCGCGAGCCCCTCAACACGGTGGACAAGATCCGACAGGGTAACTATGAACTGACGCTTCTCCAGACCGGCACGTTCGAGATCACCAAGCGCCAGATTGGTGTTGGCTGGACGGTCGGAACGTATACCTATAACGGCAAGCCTCAGGGCCCCAAGGTCACGGTCAGCAATGTTGCCGAGGGTGACGAGGGCAAGGTTTCCTATAAGGTCGAGAACGCGACGGGCATCGATGCCGGCAGCTATCCGGCAAAGGTGACGGGCCTCGACGGCGACCCCGAGGTCATCAAGAATTACGCCCTTCCTACCGAAAACCTTGAGTATACCTACACGATTTATAAGGCCGAGCAGGAGAAACCCCAGGGCCTGAAGGCTACCGCCGAAACCATCCGTGGCAAGTGCGACGGCAAGATTGAAGGCGCGCACGGCGGCGTTGCCTACCGCCTGTTCCGCACCGAAGCCGGGGACGCCGATGGCGAGACCATGGTTTCCGAAGACGGTAAGATTGAGAATCTTGCCGCTGGCGACTACCAGGTCTGGTATGCCGAGACCAATAATTACATGCCGTCCACGCCTGTGGAAGTGCATGTCGGCAAGGGTAAGTACCTGAACGTCAGCCTTTCCGAGAAAAATGACGCGTACTCGATAGTGTGGCATAGCCCGAACAGACTGCAGTGGCACGAAAGCGTGGAGTTCTCGGTAAAGATCTCCGATGGCTACTACGCGGGCGACGACTTTGCTGTCAAGGCAAACGGTGTGGTTCTCGAGAAGAACGAGGGCGGAAGGTTCGTCCTGAGCGATGTCGAGGAGAATACCGCCATCACGGTCGAGGGCGTGCACAAGCACGAGGCCGTGAACGACAAATGGCTCTCCGACGACAATACGCACTGGCACGAGTGCACCTGCGGCGAGAAAATCGACGAGGCCACGCACACCTTTGAGTGGGTTGTCGACAAGGCGCCCACGGCAACCGAGGCTGGCTCCAAGCATCAGCAGTGCACGGTCTGTGGACATGCGTTGCCTGCAGACGAGATTCCTGCCGCTGCTATCGCCGGCTACTCCGACGAGTACGACGGTGCGTATCACACGGTCGATGCGACGAGCCTGCCCGAGGGCGCGACGGCCCAGTACAGCACCGACGGCAAGAACTGGTCTCCCGAGGCCCCCAAGATCAAGGACGTCGGCACACTGACTGTTTCCTATAAGGTGACGATCGACGGTGTGAAGGCCGAGGGTGAGGTTACGCTCGAGGTCAAGCCGCGCGCGATTACGGTCGCAGCTGACGACTCCTCCAAGACGTACGGCGAGGCTGACCCCGTGTTTACGTGGGCGATCACATCCGGTGAGCTTGTCGAGGGTGAGAGCCTTCAGGGTATTGAGATTGAGCGCGACGAGGACGAGGGCGTGCGCGAGGGCGGCTATGCTCTGAAGCTGACGCAGCCCGAGGGTGCAAACCCCAACTACAGCATCACGTTCGTCGACGGCATGTTCACCATCAACCAGCGTCTGCTCACTGTGACGTGGGGCACCACCGAGTTCACCTATGACGGCAAGGAGCACTGCCCTGTGGCCACGCTCGGCAATGTTATCGGCAATGATGACCTCGGCGCGACCGTCGAGGGCTCCCAGACCGAGGCCGGCACTTTTTACACGGCGACCCTCGGTGCGCTGACGGGCAAGGCCGCTGGCAACTACGCGCTGCCGACTGAGGGCCTGACGTGCGAGTTCTCCATCAAGAACGCCGCTCAGGACGCGCAGAAGGTCCAGGCCGAGGCGGAGACCGTGAGCGGCAAGAAGGATGGCAAGATAACGGGCGTCGACGGCACCATGGAGTGGCGCGCTCAGGGCGCCGCCGAGTACCAGGCCGTGGGCGAGGGCGTGACCGAGCTCAAAGACCTCGCCGCCGGCATGTACGAGGTGCGCTACCAGGCCAAGACCAACTACGACGCCTCTGCCGTTACCGAGGTTACCGTGAAGGCGGGCCGCAAGCTCGTCGTGACGCTGCCGAGCAGCCAGGTTGGCTACACGCTCACCTCGACGGCAACCGAGCTCGACTGGCACGGCTCCGCAAAGCTCGCCATGAGCATCGACAGTGCGTACTTTGCGGGCAAGGACTACGCCGTAAAGGTTGACGGTAAGGCCGTTAAGCTCTCCGACGCCGGCACCTTTGAGCTTAAGGACGTCGAGCACGACGTGAATGTGACGGTTGAGGGCGTGCTTAAGCACGAGCCCGACGGCTCCGGCTGGGCACACGACGCCAAGAACCACTGGCATGTCTGCCGCTGCGGCGAGATCCTCGACAAGGCCAAGCACACCTTTGAGTGGGTCGTCGACAAGCCGGCGACCGTTGAGGCCAAGGGAGAGAGGCATGAGGAGTGCACCGTCTGCGGCGAGAAGGGCAAGACCGAGGAGATCGCGATTCTGACACCCGAGATCATCGACGGCAAGGGCCAGACGATGGTGGTCGACGCCGCCAAGGACCTGAGCTTCCGCTCGAGCGCGCCGATTGAGTTCTTCCAGAAGGTGCTGGTCGACGATAGGGAGGTCGCCGCCGAGAACTACGTGCTCACCGAGGGCTCTACGATCGTGACGCTCAAGGCGAGCTTCCTAAAGACGCTCGGCGTGGGCGAACACAAGCTGAGCGTGGTTTCGGCTACGGGCACTGCCGAGACGACCTTCACCGTTGCCGAGGCTGCCAAGCCCGCTCCTGGC